>AATN01000057.1_pt1 | contig 28683 bp, 29 predicted proteins | sample 270648 | NCBI WGS metagenome assembly AATN01 (sample SAMN02954269, study PRJNA17659) | bioreactor sludge metagenome | biome: terrestrial; feature: bioreactor; material: sludge; isolation source: Enhanced Biological Phosphorus Removal (EBPR) bioreactor sludge | place: Australia: Brisbane, Queensland
TTCAATGGAATACTCAACCCGATGATTTTTCATGTATTCGTACCTCGCTTGAGTTGTTGAGCGAAGTACGTCGCCGCATTTTTTAAGATCGACAACTCCTCAGCTTGCTGAGCCAGTTGGCGTTTCAGGCGGACATTTTCAGTGGCGAGGGCCGCTTCACGTTCACTCACCGTTTTGGCGTGTTCGCTGTCTTTGCGCCAGGTGTACAGTTGCGATTCGTGCAAACCCAATTGTTTGGCTGCCTTGGTAACACCAATTTCGCTGGCCAGCTTCAGGGCTTCAGCTTTGTATTCCTGGCTGTGACGGGCGTAGGTGGCTTTCTTGCCGGATGCTTTCGTCGTGGTCATTCAAGTACCTCTCTGTCGGGGAGAATACTCGCTTTTAAGACTGTCCACTATTCGCGGGGTAGATTAGTAGCCGCCTTTTTTGCAATGGCAAGCTCCTCCTGCACTTCCGCTCACTCACGCTTTAAACGCGCATTTTCCACCGCCAAACTCGTTTCACGTTCACTCACCGTTTGTGCGTGCTGAAACGCTTTACGCCATTGATAAAGCTGAGATTCATGCACACCCAACTGTAACGCCGCTTTGCCAACACCCATCTGTTTGGTAAGTTTCAACGCTTCTTGTTTGTACTCGTGGCTGTGATGTGTATACGTTGTGCTTTTCGGACTGGGGGATTTTATCTTGTTCATCTTTAAGTACCTTTTCATTTCATCGGAAAGATACTTGCTTTTCTACCTGTCCACTATTCGCCGAGGGCGATCAGTCTATAATTAATTTTTAAAAAAACTATCTATAGTTGAAAATAGATAAGTATTTTTTTGATATTTCAAGAAGTTATCTTTTATAAGTGTGTAATCTACATCTGCCGAAAGCAACATAAGTTGTTGTAGATGCTTACAAATAAGAAAAAAACCGGATCCTAGAATCCGGTTGATAAGAGGTCAATGTAAGGAGCAAAAGTCTAAGTAAATTTGTTCAGTCGGTTTATTATTGCCACAATCACCAACCACCATGTTCGCCTCTATGATGACCGCCATGACGACCTTTGCCTTCAGGACCACCGTCCATACCAAATCCTCTGTGCTCGTCACGGAAAGATTTGAGTTTAGTTGCTTGCTCAGGTGTCAAAACACCGTTGATACGCGTTTCAGTTTCAGTGCGTAAACCTTCACGTTTAGCATGTTGTTCAGTCAAAATGTTTTTTAATTGTGCTGCTTGGTCATCGGTTAGATTCAAGTGTTCTTTCATACGGCTCACGCGTTTTTCAATATGCTCAGCTATTTTGGCATCACGCTGTGCTTGAGTATCATCAGCAGTCGTCGTTGGAGCTGTAGTGGTCGCAGGCGCAGGGACTGGATCTTCAGCAAATACACTGCTAGCCGCTCCTAAACCTAAAGCACTCACTAAAGCTAAAGTTAAAATTGACTTTTTCATTCTAGGTATCTCCAAAAAATTATTGATAAGTTCCTGTGGGTGTTAACTGACTTAAGCGGTCTTCCCTAACCTAAGTTTGTTCTAGTGTGGAGCTTGTCTTGCTTCCATGTGAGGCAGAATACTTAGGAATTACGGACTAAGTTTGAGCTAATCATGGAGAGATTTAGGAGAATGAAGGGCTATGAAGGCTCGAATTTATAGCCCACGGAATACACAGAATGAATCAATTCGCGCTCTGAGTTGAGTTCATTAATCTTTTTGCGCAGCTTTTTAATATGACTATCAATCGTGCGATCACTGACAATGCGGTTATCAGGATAGACTCGTTCCATCAATTGCTGGCGACTGAAAATCCGCCCCGGATAGGATTGCAAGGTTTCTAATAATTCGAATTCAACTAGGGTCAAAATGACTTGTTGGTCACCATATTGTACACACAAACGTTCGCGATCCAGTTGAATACTGGTCTGTCCGAGGATGGTTCCATTTTGATGATGGGTCGGCAACGTAGTGCGCCGCAAAACAGCTTTAATCCGGGCAAGTACCTCACGTGGACTAAAAGGCTTACAAATATAATCATCGGCTCCTAGCTCTAAGCCTAATAAGCGATCAATTTCCTCAACCCGGGCAGTGAGCATGATAATCGGAGGCTGGGGAGCGCGTTGGCGCAGTTCTTTACAAATTTCTAAGCCATCTTTGCCGGGTAACATCAGATCTAATAGCACTAGCTCAACTTGATTGTGTTGTAACCAAGTGCTCGCCGTATTGCCATCGGCGATCCAATGAGTTTTATAGCCAGAGTTTTCCAGATATTTTTTTAAGAGTTCGGCAATTTTAGGTTCATCTTCTACAATTAACACCGGAAACATGGCTTTAGCCTCGGTTAGATTTCTGCGTCAAGGTCTTCAGCGGTAGTTTGATAGTGATCTGCAAGCCACCTAAGGGCGCATGCTCGGCTTGAATACTACCACTATGTGCTTCCACAATATTATGGCAGATGCTCAAGCCAATACCTGCTCCCCCAGTTAAGCGATTGCGCGAATTTTCTACACGAAATAATCGCTCAAATAGGTGAGGGATGGCTTCATCAGGAACGCTTGGAGCGGTATCTTGAAAGCTGATTTCTGCCATTTGCCCCTGCGTTTTGTATTTGACCAGTAATCGACCAGGGGCATCAGTATAGCGTAGAGTATTTTTCAGTAAGTTATGAAAGAGTTGTTGCAGGCGCTGTTCATCGGCTTGTATTAAAGTTGGCTGATCCTTGGGCAGTTGTTGTTCTAGAGTTAAGCCCGCTTCTTGGAAGCTAGACTCGAATTGATTGAGGCTATCTTTCAGCACTTTGAGCAAGTCAATTTCGGTTTTTTGATAAATTAAAGCGCCACTATCCGACATGGAAAGAGTATATAAATCCTCGACTAAGCGCTGGAGATGCAAAGCTTCTTGATGTAAGGAGTGAATAGTGGCGTCGTCTACTTGATTAATTCCATCTTGGATGGCTTCAATTTCGCCTCGCAAAATCGATAAAGGCGTGCGTAATTCGTGAGCAATATCTTGAATCCATTGCCGCCGCGCTTGTTCATTTTGCTGCAAGCGCTGCGCAAGCTGATTAAAGTCCGAGCTAAGTTGACCTAATTCATCACCTCCAACTTCTGCAATCCGTGTAGCATAATTGCCGTCGGCTAATTCACTGGTGCTATGCCGCAAACGCTGAATCGGTCGGACTAATTGGCGTGCGAATAAAAAGGCCACCAACATGCTGCCCAGTAAAGTCATGAGGGCAATAATAAATAAGGTTCGGTTTTGTTTTTCTAAAAATTTTGCGTCTTCGCTACTTTCGCTAAAGCCAGTGCGTTGGTATAGCCCTAAATAACCGACTACTTGCTGGTTCCACTCTAACTTATACTCTAGGTCGGGCGGGTCTTTTAGTTGAATACCTTGCACTAATTGGTGGTCAGCATCTAATAACACCGTCCGCCGCCGCACATCGAATTGAGTCAGGCGATTAAGCGAAGGGGCAGGTGGGAGATCATTGATCTCAGTTTCGGTTTGCTCACGTAGTGAGCGTTGCAATAAAAACCATTGGCGTCGATCCTTTTTAAGATTTTCCCAACTACCATGTTTGGCATAATAAGCCACTAGAGTGGTTTTTAGTTGTTGCAGATGTTCATTTTCTTGCTGGCGCACAAATTCTAAATAGGTGTATCTAAATTGGAAGTGGACGAAGCTTAAAGAAGCAGTCACCGCGATTGAGCAGGCTAACAGGATCGCAATAAACAGTTTAGTTCGAATACTAAGGCTAGGCATGCTTCCAAGGTACTGACTGTGTCTAGTAGAGTCAATCACTGCCCATAAGCAATTTCGAGCCAAATGTGTCCGTTTTTGCCGGATTGCTTCACGCTCAGAACTTGAATGCTCGAACCTTCGGCTAAATATCCGATACTTTCTGCTAAATTGGCACTGCCAGTACTCATGCGCTGGCCGGGTGGAGCAGAACGTACTTTAGCGCCCCAAGTTAATTTATAGCTTTTATTCGGCTCAGGCAGGGTAGCCACATCTAAATCCAAGCCTAGTAAACTCCATTTACCATTTTGAAACTGCCCAGCATAAAGCCAAGCTGACTTATATCTAGGTATTATGGGTTGATTAGTAGTGTTGTCTTCCACTAAACCTTGGACAGTTAAAGCAACAGGTGCGGTGGTTTTAGGTAAAGCAGTTGGCTGATTAACTGCTAAACTTGCCAAAGGTAAAATATCACGAGGAGTAATAGCCGCTTGGTCTAAGTAATCTTGACTCTCTAGTAAAGTAGATGGCAAACGGTTAGTAACTTCAGGGTTGAGGTTTTGTTTGGACGGCGTTAGCGTACTCGATGCAGATGCTTTTAAGCGGGTGTCAGGCTTTTCAGTATGGCTCTGTGGGACTTGAATAGGTTTGGCTGGATAAAGATTAGCCTGACTAGCTATTGCTGACTCCGGTGCGGCTAAGGGTTCTTTGGTTAATAAAGCTGGGCTCACAAACACTGAAGAGCGGGTTAATAACCAACCCAAAATTAGACTACTGACTAATAGAGTAAATAAAAGCGTTACTAGCAGCCAATTGGCGTATTTTGAGTCTTCGTGCATCGCTTCCAAGCCATCCTTGTCATAATTTGGTCGAAAATTAATCAAATTAAAAATAGCACATCTTTCCTTGAAATGCTTATAGATTAATCTAGCTCAAGCTACTTAATTTAATGGAGGCAAAACGTACTAGTCACTCAAAGCCTTGGGTATATACTTCTGGTGTATAATTTTCAAAGCGTGTGTATTTGCCTAAGAAGGTAAGACGGCAGGTGCCGATGGGGCCATTCCGTTGTTTAGCAATAATAATTTCTGCCGAGCCTTTTTCTGCCGAGTCAGGGTGATAAACTTCATCTCGATACACGAACATAATCACATCCGCGTCCTGCTCAATCGCACCGGACTCGCGTAAATCAGACATTACAGGACGCTTATTCGGGCGTTGCTCCAAACTCCGGTTGAGTTGGGAAAGAACAACAATTGGTGTACTCAATTCTTTTGCCAAGGCTTTTAGAGAGCGGGAAATTTCCGATACCTCATTGGTACGGTTTTCGCTTTTGCCATTCCCTTGCATGAGCTGCAAATAGTCAAGGACGATAAGCCCTAATTGACCATGCTCACGTACTAGACGGCGAGAACGCGCACGTACTTCATTCGGTGAGAGTGCAGGGCTGTCATCAATAAACATCGGCACATCCGCGAAAATCTTTACAGCCGTCGCAATGCGCGGCCAATCTTCGTCCGTAAGTTGCCCGGTACGTAAACGATGCTGATCTACCCGTCCCATGGAGGATAATAGGCGTAGCGTCAATTGCTCAGCAGGCATCTCCATACTAAATACAGCGACCGGTAATTTTTTATGCGCTGCTGCGTATTCAGCAATATTCATGGAGAAAGTGGTTTTACCCATGGAAGGACGACCTGCAACAATCACTAGATCGCCTTTTTGTAGGCCAGAGGTCATCTCATCTAAATCGGTATAGCCGGTCGAGACCCCTGTAATGGTGGAGTTGAGTTTGCTGAGTTCTTCAATGTGCTCTAAAGTGGTTTTCATTAGAGATTTTAGCGCTCGGAAGGATTTGGTATTCCGTGCACCTTGCTCAGCAATTTCAAAGACTTTACGTTCGGCCTGATCGAGTAGTTCGCGGCTATCGCGGCTTTCGGTGTTATAGCCTGAATCAGCAATTTCAGTACCCACACTAATTAATTGGCGCAGGATCGATTTCTCACGCACGATGTCCGCATAAGCATTGATATTGGCTGCACTCGGCGTATCCTTAGCCATCGTGGCTAAATACGCCAAACCACCTGCATCTTCCAGTGAACGATTTTCCTTAAGCCACTCACTTAAAGTAATCACATCCAAAGGCTTTTGTTGGCTAGCTAAATAAGCAATCGCACGGAAGATCAAACGGTGATCTTGCCGGTAAAAATCAGTCTCGGATAATTTGTCGCCAATGATCATCCAAGCTTCATTATCCAGCATTAAACCGCCCAGTACGGATTGCTCTGCTTCAATCGAATGCGGAGGAATTTTAAGTGATTCGTATGTGTCTGCCATAGCCAGCAGTTTACAGGAAGTGGGGAGAAAAGAGCGGAGGCTCGCCTAGAAAATTCATCAGGCAGCTATAAAACTACCTGATGATGAAGCTAAGATGCTGATTACTTGGCAGCTTCGTCTTCAATAATGACTTTTACGGTTGCATCTACATCAGTATGTAAGTGCAGACCTACTTCATATTCACCGAGTAAGCGCAAGGGGCCTGCAGGCATACGAATTTCACGGCGCTCTACAGGAACACCGGCTGCATTAATCGCTTCAGCGATTTCAATACTAGACACAGAGCCGAATAATTTACCTTCGCCACCTGTTTTAGCTTTAATAGTTAAAACTAAATCTTGCAATTGATCGCGACGGGCTTCAGCGGCAGCATGCGCATCTTGCGCAGCTTTTTCTAATTCAGCACGACGTTGTTCAAATTCAGCGATATTGGCTTTAGTGGCCATTTTGGCGCGGCCGGTCGGAATCAGATAATTACGGCCGTAGCCTGGACGTACATTAACGACAGTTCCGAGTGCACCGAGATTTTCAACTTTCTTTAGAAGTATGACTTCCATAGTTCTCACCTTAAAATGTAACTCAGGCTGAGCCTGAATAATCCATAAATACTTAAGTTTACTGTTTAGTTCTGCGTACTAAGTAACCACGAAAATCCGCAAAGGTATCGACCATACCAAACACGGCTACTAACAAACCAGTTTGCACCGGCAATAGAGCCAAGGGAATATAAAGCGCTAATAGCCAAGTACGGTGAACATTTAACTGCACGCGTACACTGTGAACCAACGCGATACCTTGGAATAAAAATAATCCAAGCCCCACAAAAATTAAGTCGATCAATAAGGCTGAGCGGCTAACAAGGGCAAGCATAATGATTCCACTGAGGGAGAGGGCTACGAACTTATTCAGTCGTAAGCTATACATTTCCTCCTTGAAACCACCCGGATTATATAAACTAGCTTGCCAATGGCGTGCCAGCATGAGCGATAAGGTAAAGGCTAAACTCATCGACGCTGCAAACAGCCCAGTCATGTGCTTAGCGATTTGGTTGAGTAAATCGTCCAATTTAATATCAACCAAACTGGCTTGCAGTTGCTCAAAATCGACCAAAGCTTGTAAGGCATTCTTCCAGAAGCTAACTGGGTCAGTCACACTCAAGTGGAAAAGTACTACTAAGCTTGCTGCTAGACCAAAAATAATCTGCAACAGATTTGGCCAAGAGGCAGTGCTGGCTAAATAAATTGCCAAGGCTACAACCAAGAGTGATTGCAACAAACTTGAAAATAAGCTGCCGAAAACATTGCCTTGTAATAAGAGAGCAACTAGCCCTAAACCAATACTGACGGCCAATGCAAGCATGACACCGCGTCGCCAACCCATGCGTAAGGTGACTAAACCTATTGCCGCATTACTCAGTAAACCTAAAAATGGCAGAAACATTGCAAGTAAAGCAAACACTAAGGCAAAACCAATTGCTTGAAGTGGCCCTGACATAATGAATGCAGCCATGCTATCTCCTGCTCTTAACGAGTGACCGTAACGAGCACGGTCAGACGCTAAAATTACTTGTGCTGATCGGTATAAGGCATCAGTGCAAGGAAGCGAGCGCGTTTAATCGCGGCTGCTAATTGACGCTGATAAGGCGCTTTAGTCCCAGTAATACGGCTAGGTACAATTTTGCCTGTCTCAGTAATAAAGCCCTTTAAGGTATCGAGGTCTTTATAATCGACTTCAGCAATGCCTTCGGCGGTGAAACGACAATATTTTTTACGGCGGAAAAAACGTGACATAATTAATGATCCCTACAATTATTCGTCGTCAGCTTCATCAAGATCAGCATCGTCTAATTCCACTTCTTCACGACGTGGTGGACGCTTGCTCTTACCTTCGTTTTCTTTGCTTAAAGGCGAGGCTTCAGTGATAGGGCCATCACGACGGATGGTGAGTGTACGCAGAATGGCATCGTTGAAACGGAAAATACTTTCCAATTCATCTAAAGTTTTGCCATCACATTCAACATTCATCATGACATAGTGTGCTTTATGAATTTTGTTGATGGGATAAGCCAATTGACGGCGACCCCAATCTTCTAAACGATGAATACTACCTTGGTTTTCATTGATCAGCGTACGATAACGCTCGATCATTGCTGGAACTTGCTCGCTCTGATCCGGATGGACGAGGAAGACAATTTCATAATGACGCATGCAGTCTCCTTTTGGATTAAACAGCCTCCTGCTAGCAAATTAATGCACAGTGAAGCAAGGATGCAGAATTAATACCCTATTCTGCTAGGGTTACATAAAGGCGCGGAATTATGCGGTAAAGCATAATGACTGTCAATTAAGAGTCAGCCTGACATTTTCTCCTTTTGTAGGATTTATTGGGAAAAATCAATTCTCCTGACCTAAACTCACCTAAACCAAGAATTCAAATACCAATTAGCTATTGCGTGGAGTTTTAAGTGGACTATCAACTTTCCGCCGAAGCGGAGCGAGTTGTCGGCAAACCTGCCCTAACATTTTTACTGGTCGAGAGTCAATCACCGGTACGTTTAGACCTTGAACTCATGCTACGCAAGCGTTTCCCCACAGCTTCTCTAGAACGGTTATTTCCTGAAATTGATGTTAATGCACTCCAGCACTTGGTTTGGCAAAACTATGACTTAGTGATTGTTGCGGCAGAAACGGTGGAGCCAGATCTAACTTGGTTACGTAGGGTTCAACGCACACGTGCAGGTTTGCCGCTGGTTATCGTCCTGACTGACAATCGAGATCGGGAATATAACGCAGTCTGGGCAGGTGCAGATGTAGCTTTGCCTTTGGATACCTCACCTAGCCAATTGGCTGCTCGTTTAGATAATTTACTGGAGGTAGGACGTGCCCTCCAACGCTATCCGCTCAATTTACCGCAATGGCAGTTTCAAGAGTTGATTCACAATAGTGAAAACTCGGTTATTTTTTTAGCGGAAAATCGTCAGCATCAACAAGCAGTGATTAAGCGCTTTAAGTTTGATGTGAGTGGTGTCGACAATTATGCTTTTGGTAGCTTTCTGCAAGATGCTAAGTTGCTGACGGCTTTACAATATCCGGGGCTAGTGCATCTTCTGGATGTAGGGGTTTCCTGCAATGCTGTGGTAATTATTATGGAGTATGTACACGGGCAAACGTTACGTGCATTACTCACCCAGCATTCTTATCTAGCATTAGCTAATTTAATCAGTTGGTTTAAGCAAATCACCGAGTCTCTTGGGGTAATCCATTCTTTAGGGATGCTGCATCGCGATTTAAAGGCTTCTAATATTGTCATGCGTGATGATAGTATACCAGTGCTCTTAGATTATGGGATTGAAAGTAGTGTGATGCTCAGCAGCGGTTTTTTGCAAGAAGATCAAATCTACTGCACTCCCTTTTATGTTAGCCCGGAGCGGGTGGCTGGCGATCCTGCTAGCATTCAATCTGATTTATATGCTTTAGGTATTCTATTCTATGAAATGTTAATGGGTGAAAAGCCGTACACTGGCTCCAACCTTGGTGAGGTTTTGCAGAAACAACTATTTGATCCTTTACCCCAATTGCCTCAGCACTTGGCAATCTACCAACCCCTTTTAGATCGTTTACTCGCTAAATTGCCTGAGCAGCGCCCAGCCTCAGCAGCAGAGGTGTTAACGTGGTTAAGTGAGCATGAGCGATTAGGAATAAACTTAATCAATTAACCTCAAATCTTTATTTTATCATTGCTGAGTTTTTGTTATAGTATACAGTAAGGTCTTTTAGTATTGCTGTTAGCTAATTTATAACAAAAAATCAATATGATACGCTTCCTCATACTTTTCCTATTAGCTCAGGCTGTTTTATTCGGCTTAGAAATGCTCCAAGCTGTACAACAGCAAGTCATTCTCCCTTGGACGGCGTTAATCGCTGATATTAGCGGTTGGTTTATGTCCTTTTTCGATGCTAATGTGATTGCGTCTGGCAAAGTGATCAGCCATAGCTTGAACGGTTTTGCTGTCTCCATTGAGCCGGGCTGTAATGGAGTCGAAGCGATGATTGTGCTGCTGGCGGCGATTGCGGCATTTCCTGCCCCTTGGTTGTATAAGTTAAAAGGTTTGGCTTGGGGCTTTGTGGCGATTCAAGGCATGAATCTGTTACGAATTATTAGTCTGTTTTACTTAGGACAGTGGAGCCGCGAGCTGTTTGACTGGGCACATCTATATATTTGGCAAGCTTTAATTATGTTAGATGCTCTTGTCGTTTTCCTTATTTGGATTCGTTATTTACCTTTAGAGGATAAACCGCTAATGGAGCAGTTAGTATGAAACAGCGGCCGATCCAAAGCTTCCTTATCGGTGTACTTTTATTCCTGCCGATCACTTTTGCGCTTTGGTATCTGGCTGCGGTAGTGCATTTAGCTCCCTTAACTTGGTTAACGGAGCAACTCTTACAACTCATATTCCCACAATCAGTACTTTGGCTGAAATTAGATGGTAGTACTGTAGTCTTAGCTTCAAATTTTGGAATGGATGCGACTGGGGCAATTGTTTCACCACCAGTTTCAGAGGACTTGATGGGTTTCCATTTAAATCCGCTCATTTACACCTACAGCTTGCCACTATTGTTTGCCTTAATTTTAGCCACACCTGCTAGCAATAAATCGCAACAGTTGCTATGGGCTAGCTTTATGTGGTTTCCAGTCGCTGTGTTTAGTATGTTTTTCAGTGTTCTGAAAGTATTATGCTTTGATGTGGGTGCTGCTTTCCAACAGCAACAGACTTTGAGTAATTGGGGTTTAGATGTAATCGCCCTCGCTTATCAGACCGGCACTTTAATCTTGCCGATGATCGCGCCTTTAGTCATTTGGATGGCTCTAAATCGCGGTTTTTTACTTACCTTAGCGCCCCAATTACAAAGAGTTTTGGCGCATTAATTGAATAGAGCTAGCTTACTCAGGCGTGCGTTTACGCTTCCAATTCTGTAGATCAACCACCTTATCGCTGTCAGCCGCATCTTGCGCATCATTAACAGACGTTTTATGACCACTACCCAACAGTACTGAAGGATTTCCTTCTAAAAACTCGCGCATTAAACGCAACTTGAGGCTATTTGGAAAGCGACTTGCGGTCTCGTGATTCTCTAAGGCTTCCGATTCTTCCTCAGTGAGCGAGTTCACGAGTGCCTTCCAGCGTTGATCGAGCAATTCTTTTAGCGGTTGGCTGTCGCTCTCTAATTGGGTCTGGATTTCTTCAGGTAAGGATTCAAGATAAGCATCTAGATTCTCAAAGGCCTCTTCATGCTGGGCTTCATCTAAAGTATCCAGTAAATCCTGCAGCCATTGTTTTTCGGCTTCCAAGGCAAAAATATCATGTTGGTGCGTGGGGCGACCATTTTTAATCATGTCATTAGTCTGGCCGTATTTTTGCCAGAGCATGTTTAAACGAGGTGCGTAACTTGCCAATTCGCGCAAAGGATTTTTAGGCGCATCTTTAGGGTCAGAGTCGGGTAAGGAAAATATAGTTGGAGCTAGCTGTTGGCCGATTTGACTAGCTTGATAGAGTGCACTGACATACTGAAAAGCATCGAAGGAGAAGGTAATAATATTCTCTTCGTATTCTTCTGGATCTTCTTCTAGCTCCACATTCAGAAAAGGCTCATAGTGTTCATACACGACATCCCATAGAACCTTGCCATCGCGATGCTTAACAAACACTGCCGATTCAATCTGAAAGCGCGGATTATCCGGTGAAGCAGTTACCATCCAGTAATCACCAGTCGTTTGGGCGCTAGCAATCAATAGACCGATGTCAATAAAATCCATCGGTACCATGAAAATTTGTGCTGGGCTACTGTAGTTATCTTGAACACTGAGATAGGCACTTGGTAAGCCACCTTCCAGCACTAAAGTTATCGAAAGGCTTTGATCCATTGGTTAAGTATACCAGATTTGATTGGGGCGCTAGCTGGATTTTATGAGGGTAAATGTGGGGTGAACCTAGTTTTGTTTCTTTCATAACAGCTAACTGAGAAAATAGTCTATCCTTGGGACGGCGTGAGGCCAATTCTTCCCCTAGGCTTTGGCTCTTTAGTTATTTAATAAGGATTTTTGATGGTTAAGTGGATAATCAGTCGTGTCACTGATCTCTTAATTGCTTTAATACTCATGACCTTGATTTTGGTTGTGTTATTAACTCAACCGCTTTTTATTTGGTCAAGACCCACAGTTCCTCAGGTAGAGATTGAGCGCAGCGCTCTAGAACAGGAATTACGCGCTTTCTTGGCTATTCCTTCTGTTTATGATGCTGAAAAGCGGTTTGAGGGTACATCGCAAGAGTTGATCAAGCGCTTATCAGCAGCAGGAGCTGTTGAACAAAATGATCGGACTGATGGACAAAAAGTCTTACGGTTACGTGTGGGCAATCCTGATGCGAAAAAACTCTATCTTGTGCTTCATTATGTAGTCACAGAAAAGCCTATCTTAGAAATGGCCGAAACCACTTTAAGCTTGATAGAGTTGGCTAAAGCAGTCAGCAAAGACGAAGATACCACCGCTTTACAGCTGAATTTAACCATCTTTTTACATCGTACTGAGCAATTAGAGAAAAGCTTATACCAGGTTAGTCTGTCGCATGCAGATCAGCTAGTCCAAGGCAAAGCTTCCACTGAGGCACCGATTTTTGTTTTTATGCCGGGCTTGCGTTTACCAGATGCTGCTTATCTTTCTGAGCAGTGGCGCTATTTTAGTCTATTAATGCCGGGTGGAGAGAATGATTTAGCCCTGTATGGACGTTTAAATGATGTGTTTTTATTACGTAAGCTTAAAGCAAGTTTATATCAAGCGGGTTTGAGTGACTTAGACTCGATTAGTATTCCCGTAAACTTTCCTAATACGCGGCCAGCACCTTTAAAGGCCTATTGGGACAATCGTTTAGCCGCGCTGTTAATACGCCCCAATATCTTGTTGCATGACAAAAATTATGCAGGGCATGTACGCTTTATTTCAGCTTTGCATACGCTTGTGAAAAAAGGCTATGAAAGATAAACGCCTTAGCTTAAAGACAAAATTGTGTTTTTTTGCTATAAACTGTAACTAGCCGATCGGGCAATCGCTGCCAAATTGGATGTAAATCTGGTTTGGGGGAGGAAAGTCCGGGCTCCATAGGGCAAGATGCCAGGTAACGCCTGGGCGGCGTAAGTCGACGGAAAGTGCCACAGAAAATATACCGCCTATTCTATTCATTTAGCTTAGGTAAGGGTGAAAAGGTGCGGTAAGAGCGCACCGCGTCATTGGTAACAGTGTACGGCAGGGCAAACCCCATCTGGAGCAAGACCAAATAGGAATGCATTGGCGCGGCCCGCGTTGCATTCGGGTAGGTTGCTTGAGATCTATGGCGACGTAGATCCTAGATGAATGATTGTCCACGACAGAACCCGGCTTACAGATCGGCTATTTTCTTTTGACGCTATAACTCATCTCAATTCGTTTCTGCTGTTGCGGTTAAGTTTATATAACCGCTCTTAATGCTTCTTAATCCCTACAGAATCTTTTGTATATTTTCTGCAAATTGCTTGCTTTTTAAGCTCCTGTAAAGGCCTTTCATTGACAGGGTGGAGTAGACTTCCTATCATTTGGACAGTGGTGGAAAAAAGTGGAAAAAAGTGGATTAAACTTTCTTCTATAAAAAAGCTATCAAATATACCTAAAGCCCTGAGTGACAGCATGTTTCGTGGCATCTCAAACATTTCAATAGATACCAAGGGACGGCTGTCGATGCCTTCGAAATATCGTGACGCTATCTTAGCAAGTGCAGCAGGTCAGATTGTCATCACAGTAGATCATGCTGATAAATGTTTATTAATTTACCCCATGGATCAATGGCTTAAAGTAGAACAAGCCTTAATGGGGCTTCCCAATGTAAACCAGCGGGTGCGTAATATGCAGCGTTTAATTTTGGGACATGCGGCTGAAATAGAATTGGACGTACAAGGGAGGATGTTATTGCCGGCTCCTTTACGCGAATATGCTGGTCTAGACAAGCGTGTGGTGCTCGTTGGGCAAGTGAATAAATTTGAATTGTGGGATGCAGATCAATGGCAACAAGCTCGTGATGTTTGGTTGCGAGCAGCGCGTGAAGATCATGACGCGGATGACTTATTAAGTCAGGTTTTCATGTGATGTCTATTAGTTTTACTCATACCACAGTGCTTTTAACGGAAGCGGTCGCTGCTTTGGCGATTAGGCCAAACGGTTTATATATTGATGGTACCTATGGGCGCGGTGGGCATTCGGCAAAAATCCTGAAGCAATTGAACACTGATGGCTGTTTGCTTGCGATTGATAAGGATCCGGCGGCTATTCAGCATGCGCGTGAGGTTCATCAAGCAGATATGCGCTTTCAGATTTGGCAAGGCTCCTTTCGGGATTTCCCCCAAGCTTTAGCTGAGTTAGAACTAGGGACACAAGTTGATGGTGTACTGTTAGATTTAGGCGTGTCGTCTCCGCAATTAGATGAAGCTGAACGCGGTTTTAGCTTTATGCGTGATGGTGCTTTAGATATGCGTATGAATCCCGGTGTGGGCTTAAGTGCACAAGCATGGTTGTTGCAGGCGGATGAAAAGGAAATTGCGCAAGTATTGTGGTTGTATGGTGAAGAGCGCTTTTCTCGGCAAATAGCACGCGCTATCGTAAAAGCTCGTGATACACAAGCCTTAGATAGCACTTTAAAGTTGGCGGAGTTAATAGCTAAATCTATTCCTAAGCGTGAGCCGGGTAAACATCCAGCTACTCGTAGTTTCCAAGCGATTCGCATTAAAGTGAATCAAGAATTGGAGGATTTAGAGATGGGTTTGGCTGCTAGCCTGAAGCATTTAAAACCGAATGGGCGTCTAGCAGTGATTAGCTTCCATTCCTTGGAAGATCGTATGGTTAAGCACTTCATGCGTGAGCACTCAAGTCCGGCGCGCGTGCCTAAAGGCTTGCCTATTCAAGCATCTGAACTAACACCACCGCTGCGGTTAGTGGGAAAGGGTTTGCGGCCTAGTGAGGCTGAAGTTGAAATGAATGTGCGTGCACGAAGCGCGACTTTAAGGGTTGCTGAGAAGGTCTAAGGAACTATGAACCTACACCGCTGGCAAAGCTTAGCGACAGTGATGCTCTATCTATTAGTGGTTGTGTTAGCGTTGATGGTGGTGGCCAATCGTCATCATGCGCGCCAACTGTTTGTGGAGTTACAGCAGCTGCAAAAAGACCGTGACCAATTAAGTGCGACTTGGAGTCGTTTGGTTTTAGAGCAAAGTACGCAATTAAACCAAGTTCATGTAGAGAAGCATGCGCGTGAAGTTTTAGGGATGAAAAAGCCCACAGCAGAAACCACGCAGGTGCTTCACGAATGAGCAAACGCAAGGCTGTGGTTTCACCTGTATTTGAAGGGCGCAGACGCTTCTTAATGTTAGCCCTGCTAACTGTCATTGGCGTCTTAATGCTGCGTGCGGTTTGGCTAGAAATTTTTGATCAATCGATGTTGCAAGAGCGTGCTGAGCAACGTCAAACTAAAGTCGTCACAGTCCCTGCCTATCGCGGTATGATCTTAGATCGTAATGGTGATCCGATGGCAGTCAGTACGCCGGTTGAAACCCTCAGTTGTAACCCCAAAATCCTTTTAGATACACGTACCGTTTGGCGTGATGAATACAATGCGGCTCTACGTATTGCCGAAAAAACTCAAGGCGATGAGGCTCGTTTGGCTGCAGAGCATGCTTTGACAGTAATGCCTTTTATAAAACTTGAAGATGCCTTGCGTAAAGTTGAGGAAGTCCTTGAATACCCACCGGGGCAGCTCCTGCAAAATCTTGAAGAGGCACGGGATAAGAACTTCTATTACTTAGGTCGGCAACTCCCTCCAGAGTTAGCTCAAGAAGTTCTCGCTCTTAATATTAAAAAAGTAGAAAGCACCAGTGGCTATCGACGCTTTTATCCTCTAGGGGAAACGAGCGGCCATGTGCTTGGCATGACGGATAGTGATGGCAAGGGCATTGAAGGTATTGAAAAGGTTTCCGACGGGATTTTAGCCGGTCAAGATGGACGCATGCGCGTCGTTAAAGATGGCAAAAATCGCATCATCGAAGGTATTGAAAGTATTAAAGATACCGTACCCGGTCAAACAGTTAAATTGAGTATTGACCGGCGTATTCAGTATATCGCCTATAAGCAATTGAAAGAACAGGTAGTTCGCTTAGAAGCTAAGGCGGGTTCTATTTTGATCATGGATGCAAAAACGGGCGAAATCCTCGCAATGGCAAATTTGCCTTCTTTTAACCCCAATAATCGTAAACAACTCGACGCACAAAATTATCGGAATCGGGCTGTCACCGATAAATCTGAGCCAGGGTCAACTTTAAAGCCCTTAACAGTTGCAGCGGCTTTAGAGTCTCGGGTGATTGCGCCAGACGTTGAGATTGACACATCACCCGGACATATCAATTTCGGCAAATATACGGTGCGTGATCCGAGTAATTATGGCCCAATTTCCTTAGCTACTTTATTAGCTAAATCCAGCAACGTAGGTGCAAGTCGTGTCGCGCTGTTAATGAATCCACGTGATCATTGGATGTTTCTTAGTCGGATGGGTTTAGGGCGCGTTCCTGCAGCCGGTTTCCCCAGTGAAAGTTCTGGGCAACTTTCGAGCTATACCGAATGGGGAAAAGTTGATCATGCTTCTCATGGTTATGGTTATGGCTTAGCCACCAGTTTATTGCAGTTGACACATGCCTATACAGCTTTAGCGAATAATGGGCAGTTGATGCCAGCCACTATTTATAAAGTCGACAAATTACCACTGGCACAAACTGTCATGTCACCCACTACAGCTCAAGCAGTAATCCACATGATGGAATCTGTTGTACAAGCGGATGGTACGGGCAAGCGCGCCATGATTGATGGTTATCGCGTTGCAGGGAAGACCGGGACTGCTTATAAATTTATTAATAATGCCTACAGTAATACGCGCTATATGACTAGTTTCATTGGGATTGCACCAGCTACGCGTCCACGTCTAGTCGTCGCAGTACAAATTGATGAACCGAAAAAAGATGATAGCGGTGGTCGAGCAGCCGCACCGGTCTTTTCAAAGGTTATGTCTGAAGCACTGCGCTTATTAGACATTCCACCCGATGACCTGCCTGCTTTGAAACAAGCCGATACAATAACAAAGAAAGAGGGCAATACATGAAGCAGCTAGCCGCTTTACTGGATGGTTTTTGCACAGCAATTCCAGAGTTAAGTATTACTGGTTTGGCTTTGGATAATCGTCAGATTCAAACTGGCATGGCCTTTATTGCTTTGCAAGGCAGCCGCCAACACGGTTTAGCTTATGCACAAGCAGCGGTCAAGGCAGGTGCAGTGGTTATTTTATATGAGCCAAGTACTGATCTAACGATCCCAATTTTGCCAGTACCGGTAGTAGCTGTGTCTCAGTTACCTAAAGTGCTGGGTCTGATCGCACAGCGCTTCTATCAAGTTACGGCTGATGACTTATATGTGATTGGCATTACAGGGACTGATGGTAAAACCTCCACCACGCATTTTATCGCTGAAGCTTTAGCTGATTTAAATGAGCAAGCAGCGGTTCTAGGAACTTTAGGAGTGGGGAAACCGGGGGCTTTGGAAAAAGGTACACATACCACACCGGATGCTATTCAAGTTCAAAAACAATTCGATCATTTGAAACAACAAGGCTTTAAAACCGTGGCGATGGAGGTTTCTTCGCATGCACTGGATCAAGGCCGTGTCAATGGTGTGCAGTTTGATGTCGCCGTGCTGACTAATCTGACTCGTGATCATTTGGATTATCATGGGACGGTCGAAGCTTATGCGGAAGCAAAGCGTAAACTCTTCCATTGGCCGGATTTGCAACATGTCGTGCTGAATCTAGATGATGCTTTTGGGCAGCGTTTAGCGGCGGAGTTGGTGAATACTTCTGTGCAGGTTTGGGGTTATGGCGTGGGTGAAGCCACTAAATATCCTCAGCAATCAGTGATTGCTACAAGTGCTAAATTCGACTCCCAAGGCATTCAAGCTACTGTAGTTACGCCTTTCGGTGTGGGGGAGTTAAAAGCACCGATTTTGGGGCGTTTTAATCTGCACAATTTATTGGCTGCTTTGAGTAGCTTATTGGCTAAAGGTATCTCGTTAGAGGCTGCTTTGACCGCTTTACAGCACGTGGAAACCGTACCAGGGCGTATGCAGCGTGTTCAAGTGCAGGGTAAAGCAGAAGGTATATTAGTAGTAGTGGATTTTGCGCATACACCCACCGCTTTGCAACAGGCTTTACAGGCGGCCAAAGTGCATACGACGGGTCGTTTAATCTGTGTATTTGGTTGTGGGGGTGATCGTGATGCAGGGAAGCGTCCGGTGATGGCGCAAATAGCTGAGCAAGAAGCTGAGTTGGTGATTGTCACCGATGACAACCCACGGACTGAAAATCCCGAAATTATTTTTGCAAATATTCGCGCTGGCTTCACGCAGCCAGACACGATTCATTTTGAGCATAATCGTGCGGTTGCGATTCGCTTAGCTATTCAGCAAGCTCAGTCAGGGGATACGGTGGTGATTGCGGGTAAAGGTCATGAGACGGTACAGATTTTAGCAGATCGCCCTATTCCTTTTGATGATCGTACTCAAGCCCGCTTAGCCTTACAGGAGTGCGAAGCATGACATGGTTAAGCTTGGCGCAAATTGCCGAATATCTACAAGCCGATTTACAGGCTGTGAGCCTTGAAGCTGCACAGCAATTGCTGATAGAGCGGGTTGAGCGTGATTCGCGTTCAGTTCAAGCGGGTGATTTATTTTTAGCGCTAAAAGGTGAGCGCTTCGATGCGCATGAGTTCGTGCCTCAAGTGGTGGGTAAAGCGAGCGCTGCTTTAGTCGCATATCCTGTGGATGCTGCCATTCCACAAGTTATTGTGCCCGATGTACGTTTGGCTTTAGGGCAATTGGCTAAGGCTTGGCGTGGGCGATTTACTCAGCCAGTGATTGGTTTAACCGGTAGTAATGGCAAAACCACTTTAAAGGAAATGCTTACTGCGATTCTCAGCCAACAGGGTCAGACTTTAGCTACGCTGGGCAATTTGAATAATGATATCGGCGTCCCTTTAACCTTATTGCGCTTACGCGCAGAAGATCAGTTCGCCGTGATTGAAATGGGTGCTAATCATTTTGGTGAAATTGATTATCTCACCCATTTGGCTTTGCCAAATGTGGCTATCCTGAATAATGCTGGAGCAGCCCACTTGGAAGGCTTTGGGGATATTGCAGGTGTTGCACGTGCTAAAGGCGAAATTTTTGCAGGTTTAGCCGTTGACGGTATTGCAGTCATTAATGCAGATGATACTTATACAAGCTATTGGCGTGAGCTCAATCAAACGCGACCTTTACTGAGTTTTGGTTTTAGCCACGATGCTGATCTACGTGGTGAATTAAGTACGGATAATCAATTAATTATTCATAAAAGTGCTGACGCAGTGGCAATACGCTTAAGGTTGTTAGGTAAACATAATCAACTCAACGCTTTAGCAGCCGCTGCAGGGGCTACAGCCTTAGGATTTTCCTTAAGCACTATTAAACAAGGTTTGGAGTCTTTGCAGCCTGTGAAAGGCCGCTTAAACCCTAAGCAGGGTAGGCATGGCGGGCTGGTGATTGATGATACTTATAATGCCAATCCGAGTTCGACGGTGGCAGCAATAGCGGTACTCACAGAGCAAAAGGGAAGAAAAATTTTAATATTAGGGGATATGGCTGAATTGGGTAATACAGGTGAGCAACTGCATTTTGAGTTGGGGCAACTTGCAAAATCAGCAGGGGTTGATGAACTTTATAGTTTAGGACGTTTGAGCGCTGCAGCTAGCCAAGCTTTTGGTACAGGTGCACAGGCTTTCCAGAGTTTAACAGATTTATTGGCTGCCTTAGAGCCTAGTCTAACTCTAGATACACAGGTTTTAGTAAAGGGTTCGCGTTCAGCACGCATGGAACGAGTGGTCGATGCCTTAGTCGAGCAAGGAGCTGCTGCATGCTAGTTTGGCTCTTTGAACAACTCAGTCAATTTTATAGTGGCTTTAATGTTTTCCAATATCTGACCTTTCGTGCGATTTTAGGTGTACTGACTGCTTTGGTAATTGGTCTGTGGTCTGGACCTGCGATGATTCGTGCACTCACCCGGCTGAAAATTGGTCAATATATTCGTGAAGATGGGCCACAACATCAAATGAAAGCGGGAACGCCTACGATGGGGGGGGTCATGATTATCCTCGCCATTAGTGTTTCCACTTTGCTTTGGGCAGATTTAACTAATCGTTTTACTTGGGTAGCCCTTGCGGTCACTTTAGGTTTTGGCTTAATTGGTGGCTTAGATGATTATATTAAGCTCAAAAAACGCCGGAATTTAGGTTTAACAGCTCGGCAAAAAACGGCAGGTTTAACCTTAGTCGGTTTTGCTGCTGCTTTCTTTTTGTTCTTCACTGCACAACATCCAACTGACACTACTTTATATCTTCCTATTCTCAAAGATGTGCATTGGGAAATGGGTTGGTTGTTTATTCCTTGGGTGTATTTAGTCCTGATTGGCACTAGTAATGCAGTAAATCTCACCGATGGCTTGGATGGTTTAGCCATTATGCCCACTATTCTCGTAGCCGGTGGCTTGGGGATTTTCGCTTATGCAAGTGGTCATGCTGCCATTTCTAGTTATTTAGGCGTACCTAAAGTACCGGGTGCGGGCGAAATGCTGGTGTTTTGCTGTGCGATTGTGGGTGCGGGCTTAGGATTCCTCTGGTTCAATTCTTATCCCGCACAAGTTTTTATGGGGGATGTGGGCGCTTTAGCTTTAGGTGCTGCTTTAGCCATTGTGGCGATTATTGTGCGTCAAGAAATTGTGCTAGCCATCATGGGTGGCGTTTTTGTATTGGAGACCTTATCGGTTATTTTGCAAGTTGGCTATTTTAAAGCTACGGGTGGTAAACGTATTTTCCGTATGGCTCCACTGCATCATCACTACGAAAAGAAAGGTTGGCCTGAGCCTAAGGTCATTGTGCGATTCTGGATCATTACCGTAGTGCTAGTCATGATCGGTTTAGCAACTTTGAAGGTGCGCTAATGAAGGTCGCAATTCACTCCCCTTGGAAAACTTTAGTCGTTGGTCTTGGGATTACAGGGCTTTCGGTAGCGCGCTATTTAAAAGCACATGGGATTTCTTTTGCAGTCATTGATAGTCGTGAAGATCCACCGGGCAGAGAAGACTTAGTAAAAAACTTTCCAGAGACACCTTACTGGTTTGGTGATTTTGCCAAAGCGCCTACTTGGTTTGAGCAAGCTCAGACCTTAGTGGTAAGCCCAGGGATCGCTATTGCAACTCCCGAAATTCATGCAGCACAACTGCGTGGTGCTGAGGTTATCGGTGATATCGAGTTATTTGTACGGGTTGCCCAAGCGCCGATTGTGGCTATTACGGGTTCTAATGGAAAAAGTAGTGTCACGACACTCGTCGATTTAATGGCAAAGCACGCAGGGATGCAATCTTTAGCCGGCGGAAATCTAGGCTATGCAGCTTTGGATCTACTCGATTTGCCTGTGCCTGATGTATATGTGATGGAACTATCGAGTTTCCAGCTTGAAACAACGTATTCGCTCAAGGCAGCGGCTGCAGTTGTCCTGAATGTCAGTGAAGATCATATGGATCGCTATGCAAGCTACACAGATTATGCGGCTGCCAAACAAGTGATTTATCAAAATTGCAAGTGTGCAGTCCTCAATCGGGATGATGCGCTAGTCATGCAAATGGCGCCTGCTGCGGGTTCACAGGTGAGTTTTGGCCTCGATGTGCCAACGGCAGGGCAATATGGGATTCGTGAGCATGAAGGGAAAACTTGGTTAGCCAAGGGTGATGCCTTATTGCTAGCCACTTCCGAGATGAAATTACCGGGTAGTCACAATCATGCGAATGCTTTAGCTGCCTTGGCTTTGGGCGAAGCAGTTGGTATTCCTTTGCAGGGCATGTTAGCGGCTTTACGTGAGTTTGCTGGTTTGCCGCATCGCACGCAATGGGTACGGGAGCGACGTGGTGTGTGCTGGTATGACGATTCGAAAGGTACCAATGTTGGTGCTACTTTAGCTGCTTTACAAGGCTTGCCCGGTAAAACAGTGCTGATTGCGGGTGGTATCGGTAAGGATGCTGATTTCGCCCCCCTAGCGCCTGCTATTCAAACCAAAGCGCGTGCCGTGGTGCTTATCGGACGGGATGCTCCACTGATTGCTCAAGTGATTGATGCGAGTGTGCCGGTACAGTATGCCAGCAGTATGGAGGAGGCTGTGCAGTTGGCCGCTGACGCTGCGCAATCGGGGGATAATGTGCTCTTATCTCCAGCCTGTGCCAGTTTTGATATGTTCAAAAACTATGGGCATCGTGGTGATGTATTCAGCTCTGCTGTTCGAGGTTTACCAGCATGAAACCCAGCTCACCCCTGAATTTGCTAGAACGCATTGAAGCCATTGATTGGTCACGTTATATCGACCGGGATTTGGCCTTAGCGATAGTTGCCCTATTGGCGATTGGAGTGGTGATGCTGGGTTCGGCTTCCTTCTGGGTAGCCGAGAAAGGTTACGGCGATATGTATTATCTGCTTAAGCGCCAGTTGCTGTTTCTAGGTATCGCTTTAGTGTTGGCTTTTGTTTTATATCAAGTACGCATTGGCTTTTGGGAAGACTTAGGGGTCAAGTTGTTACCCATTGCAGTCTTCCTGTTAGTCCTAGTCCTTATTCCGGGAATTGGTGTATCGGTGAAAGGCAGTCGTCGTTGGCTAGCACTAGGGCCTGTGTCTTTGCAAGTTTCTGAGTTGGTAAAGATTATTATGATTATGTACTTGTCGAGCTATATGGTTCGACATGGTAAAAAACTTTCCACATCAAATTCTTATCAGCCTTTAGTGTTGCCTTTGCTTGTCTTAGCAGTGATCGGTGCTTTGCTCCTACTTGAGCCTGATTTTGGTTCAGCGGTGATTATCATTATGGTAGGCCTTGCTTTGCTGTTTCTAGGTGGTGTGCCGTTGAAACGCTTAGGCCTATTTTTGGGCGGTGCTATTGTTTTGATGTTGCCCATCGTAGCTTTAGAAGGCTATCGGCTTAGACGTATTGAAGCTTTCCTGAATCCTTGGGCTGATATACAAAATTCCGGCTATCAAATTATTAATTCCTTGATTGCCATTGGTGATGGTGGTTGGTTTGGGAATGGCTTGGGAGCCGGTGTGCAAAAGCTTTATTACTTACCTGAAGCCCATAATGACTTTATTTTCGCAGTCTTGGCAGAAGAGTTTGGTTTTGTTGGCATGGTACTGCTCTTGGCTTTATTTGGTTGGTTGGTATATCGGGCTTTTGTGATTGGTTTCAATGCCGATAAGCAAGGCTTGCAGTTTGGTGCTTATGTGGCTTATGGGATTGGGTTTTGGATGGGCTTTCAAGTGATTTTGCATATTGGTGTCAATTTAGCTGTCTTGCCCCCTAAAGGCCTGACTCTGCCTTTTCTCAGTTATGGGGGGAGTAGTTTGTTAATTACTCTATTGGCTATGTCGCTGCTAATGCGGATTTATCGCGATACACAAATCAGTGCTTTAGGCTTATCTGTAAAAACGACAGCGCGCAAAACGCCAGTCCGCCGTACTGCAGGAGGTTCACGTGCTTGAGCCAAAGCCTATTTTAATTACGGCAGGTGGAACGGGCGGGCATGTTTACCCTGGTTTAGCGGTAGCGCGTGAATTACAAGCGCATGGTATTCCTATTGTCTGGATGGGTACTAAAGCGGGTTTAGAGGCGAAAATTATTCCAGCAGCGGGCATAGAAATGGCGTGGCTAGAGGTCTCTGGTTTACGTGGCAAAGGTTGGCAGGCTTTAGCTTTAGCCCCTTTCCGCTTAGTGAAGGCTTTATGGCAATCAGTCGGTATCATGCGCACTTACCAACCTGTAGCAGTATTGGGTATGGGGGGGTTTGTTGCAGGGCCGGGTGGCTTAGTAGCAGCTCTCATGGGGAAGCCTGTAGTCATTCATGAGCAGAATGCAGTTGCTGGTTTAACCAATAGGCTGCTTTCTACAGTGAGCAAACGTGTTTTAGAAGGTTTCCCGGGTACTTTCCCCAAGAGTGAAAAAGTCCAAGCTACAGGGAATCCAGTGCGTGCTGATATCGCAGGTTTGCCGCAACCCTTAGAACGTTTAGCGGATCGTGAGGATCAATCCATCCATTTATTAGTGGTCGGGGGGAGTTTAGGTGCGGCTGCATTGAATCAAACTGTGCCACAAGCTTTAGCTTTATTAGCGCCAGACTTACGCCCTGAAGTGCGCCATCAAGCGGGTGCTAAGAACCTAGCCACGGCACAGCAGGCCTATCAAACAGTTGGTGTGCAAGCAAGCGTAACCCCTTTTATTGAAGATATGGCCGAAGCTTATGCATGGGCGGATTTGATTATTTGCCGAGCTGGTGCTTTGACGGTAGCTGAGGTTGCGGCAGCGGGTTTAGCAGCTTTATTTATTCCTTATCCGCATGCAGTAGATGATCACCAGACTGCGAATGCCCGCTATTTAGTTGATCAAGAGGCAGCGTTGTTAATTCACCAGTCTGAGTTAAATCCGGAGCGTTTGGCAAGTGTACTCACGGAGTTATGTAAGGATCGGGCGCGTCTAGTAAAAATGAGTGCAACGGCTCGCCAATTAGCAATGCCGCATGCTACGGCACAAGTAGCTGCTATCTGTGCAGCCTTTGCAGGCTATGATTTTCAAGAGATTAGGAAGTAAGCATGAAAACAGGGAGTGACAACCTCGCACGCAAACGTATTAACCGCCTGCATTTCATCGGTATTGGTGGTGCTGGGATGGGCGGTATTGCTGAAGTGGTTGCGACATTGGGCTATACGGTAAGTGGTTCGGATTTGGCTGAAAGTGCGATGACGCGTCGGCTGCAATCGATGGGCATAACTGTTTTCAAAGGCCATGCGGCTGAAAATATTGAGGGTGCTGATGTGATTGTGGTCTCGACCGCTATCGATGCGCAGAACCCTGAAATCATGGCTGCCCGTGAAAAGCGCCTTCCAATTGTGCGCCGTGCAGAAATGTTGGCTGAACTCATGCGTTTCCGCCAAGGTATTGCAGTAGCAGGCACGCACGGTAAAACCACGACCACTAGTTTAACCACTAGCTTATTGGTGGAGGGTGGTTTAGATCCGACTTATGTGATTGGTGGCAAGCTGAATAGTTCAGCGAGTAATTCTAAGTTGGGTACAGGTGAATACTTGGTAGCTGAGGCAGATGAAAGTGATGCCTCCTTTTTGCACTTACAACCGATGATCGCGGTCGTGACCAATATCGACGAAGATCATATGTCTACTTATGGCGGTGATTTTTCTAAGTTAAAGCAGACCTTTATAGAGTTTCTCCATCATCTGCCGTTCTATGGCTTAGCGGTACTGTGTGTCGATGATGAGCATGTGCGCGCTATTTTACCAGAGGTAAATCGCACGGTGATTACCTATGGCATCGAAGAGGATGCGGATGTACGTGCGTCTAATGTGCATTTTGAAGGTACACAAAGCTTTTTCACGGTGCAATGCAAACGTAATCAACGTCGCTTAGAGGTGACTCTGAATCTGCCGGGTCAGCATAATGTCTTGAATGCTTTAGCTGCGATTGCGATTGCGATGGAGCTGGATGTGTCTGATGAGGCTATTCTGACTGGTTTGCGGAAATTCAGTGGGGTTGGGCGTCGCTTCCAGATGTATGGTGAGATTAATTTTGGTAAAGGGATCGCTACCTTGGTGGATGATTATGGGCATCATCCGCGTGAAATGTTGGCCACTTTAAAAGCATTACGCGGTGTATGGCCAACGCGGCGTTTAGTCCTAGTTTTCCAACCGCATCGCTACACACGTACACGTGACTTATTTGAAGATTTTACCCAAGTCCTCTCTGAAACTGATGTGTTGGTCTTGATGGATGTCTACGCAGCTAGTGAGCAACCGATTCCGGGGGCAGATGGACGTGCTTTAGCGCGGGCGATTCGGATTCGTGGCAAGGTTGATCCGATTTTTGTCACTGAAGTGGAGGATGTACCCGGGGTACTCAAGCATATTTTACAAGATGGTGATGTGATTTTGACCCAAGGCGCTGGTAGCGTGGGTGGCTTAGCAGCCAGTTTGCCAGAGAAACTCAATATTTATCAAAAAGGGCAAGAGTAATGAGTGAAAAATCCCCACGCTTTGGCAAAGTCGCGGTATTGTATGGTGGTTGGGCTGCTGAGCGCCCCGTTTCTTTGAAAAGTGGAGCAGCAGTACTAGAGGCTTTGCAGGAGAGCGGTGTTGATGCGCATGGTATTGATGTTGACCGTAATATTTTGGGTGTCCTGCAAGCAGGCAACTATGACCGTGTATTTAATATTTTACACGGGCGTGGTGGTGAAGATGGTGTCATTCAAGGTGCTTTAGAATTACTCGGCTTACCTTATACCGGCTGTGGTGTAAAGGCCTCTGCGATTAGCATGGATAAACTGATGACCAAGCGCTTATGGCTAGGTGCTGGTTTACCAACCCCTCATTATCGAGTGCTAACAGCAGAAACTGATTTTGATGCAGTGGTTGCAGATTTAGGCCTACCCCTGATTGTGAAGCCAGCAAGTGAGGGTTCAAGTATTGGGATTAGTAAAGTTACTGAAGCCGTTGCTTTGAAATCTGCTTATGAAGCTGCTGTGCAAAGTGATCCTGTCGTGATTGTGGAGCAGTGGATTACAGGCTCTGAGTACACTGCAGGTATTTTAGCAGGTGAGCCTCTGCCGCTGATTCGGGTAGAAGTACCCGGTGTCTTTTATGATTATGAAGCGAAATATATTTCTAACGACACCCGCTATTTTTGTCCTTGTGGCTTGACTGAAACGGAGGAGTTCCATGTACGCCAATTAGCACTGCAGGCATTTGCGGCGGTCGGTGGGCGTGGTTGGGGTCGAGTGGATATGATGCGTGATCAGCAGGGCAATATGTGGCTGATTGAAGTCAATACCAATCCAGGGATGACAGATCATAGTTTAGTACCCATGGCTGCGCGTGCGGTGGGTATGGATTTTAAAGCTTTAGTCTTAAGGATTTTGGAGACTACACTCTAATGACGAAGCAGCCTAGTTCTCAACTCCAACGGCGTGCCCGAGCACGTTCTACAAAAAATGTAAGCCTCGTGACCGAATTGTCACCAAGCATGGCGCGTTGGTTGAGTCTATTGGCTTTATTAATGTTAATGGGCGGTGCAGTTTTATGGCTACGAGCTTGGATTAGCGACCCTACACATCTAGCGATTGAAAAAGTGGAGTGGCAAGGTGATTTTCAATATCTCAAGCAAGCTGAGTTAGAAGCGCTCGCACAGCCCTTTGTTAGTACGAATTTATATTTGCTGGATACCGATAGCTTAGAGAAGGCTTTAGAGCAAAATTCTTGGGTGAGAGGTGCTAGTTTGCGTAAAGTTTGGCCAAATCGGCTGGTTGTTGATGTAGAAACGCAGTTTCCAGTTGCTTTCTGGGGTGATGATAAGCTATTGAATAAGTTCGGCGATATTTTCGCTGGGGCATTGCCAGAAAAGCAGGGTGTTTTTCCCATTCTTTACAGTTCTCAGAGTAATAGTGGGCGGGTCATGGGTGAGCGTTATGTGCACCTTACCAAAATGCTGGCTGGTTTAAATTTAGAAATTATCGAGCTGTCAGAAGATGAACGTGGTTCATGGCGGATGAAGGTGCGTCATGGACCAGAAATCATTATTGGCCGTAAAGAGCAGGAAAAACGAGTGCAACGTTTTAGAGTGGGCTATTTGCAAGGCTTAAAGGATCGTCTCGGTGAGATTGATCAGATTGACCTACGCTATACCAATGGATTCGCTGTGGAATGGAAGCCTGGTGTTGGTAATGGCGCGGCTGTGAGTTCCTTCGATGGATACACAGTACAGAGTCTAGGGAGCTAAAGATGTCAAAAAAATCAGATCGGAACACTATCGTTGCTTTAGATATTGGTACTTCCAAGGTGGTCGCGATGGTGGGCGAGGTGAACGAAAACGGGCGTCTTGAGGTCGTCGGTATTGGTACTTCTCCCTCTCGTGGTATGCGTCGTGGAGTCGTTGTCAATATCGAATCGACCATTCAGTCGATCCAAAAAGCCGTTGAAGAAGCTGAACTAATGTCTGGAGTCAGAATTAGTTCAGTCTATGTAGGTATTGCTGGAAGTCATGTGCGTAGTCTTAATTCTCATGGGATTGTCGCGATCAGAGATAAGGAAGTAACAGCACAGGATCTTGAGCGCGTTATGGATGCAGCGCGTGCCGTCGCTATTCCAGCCGATCAACGTATTTTGCATGTTCTGCCACAAGAATATGTGATTGACTCGCAAGAGGGTATCCGTGAGCCGATTGGTATGTCGGGTGTGCGGCTTGAGGCGCGCGTGCATTTGGTAACGGCAGCGCATGGCGCGGCACAAAATATTATTAAATGCGTTGAACGCTGTGGACTAAGTGTAGAAGATATTATCCTTGAGCAAGTAGCCTCCAGTTATGCCGTGCTTGAGGAAGATGAAAAGAGTTG
>AATN01000058.1_pt1 | contig 28649 bp, 19 predicted proteins | sample 270648 | NCBI WGS metagenome assembly AATN01 (sample SAMN02954269, study PRJNA17659) | bioreactor sludge metagenome | biome: terrestrial; feature: bioreactor; material: sludge; isolation source: Enhanced Biological Phosphorus Removal (EBPR) bioreactor sludge | place: Australia: Brisbane, Queensland
TTGAAAGTGTATGTCTATACCGTCAATGAACCGGAAGATCTTCAAGCAATGGTTGGATTAGGAGTGGATGGAGTGTTTACTAACTATCCTGAACGGGTGCTAGAGCAGTATCCTCAACCAGAGATGAGTAAAGGCTGGACGAAGTGTTCGTCCTCCAGTAAAAGCTAAGATTTCAAGCTAAGCACTTCATCTAAAGAGAGTCCCGCGATTTGGGCAATGTGTTCAATGGGTAATGAATCAAGCTCAAGTAAATTTCTTGCCACTTCTTGAGCTTTTTTTAAAGCACCTTTTTCAAGACCAACCAACTCACCCCCTCGGTAACCCTCCCAATGAGCCGTATCTTGAGCACTCATGAAATCCCGATAATCCTTCAAACTACGTTCATACACTTGACGCTCCTCAAGCGGTAGCTGCGCAATCTTGGCTATACTAAACAAGCGTTGAAAAATTACCTCATGAAGCTCAGCGGGAACTTGATCCAGTTCATGCAAATGCTTAAAAGCAAACAGCCATTTATCTTGTAAACTGACTAACTCCTGCTGTTTTAAGGTAAAGCGGGGCAGCACTAAATAAATAAAATTCAGCTTGTCGTAAAACAGGCGGTTATGTTGATCTTTGAGTTGGGCATGGTAGAGCACGTCCTGCTCGTGATCGTCGATGAGAAAGTCGAGGATACCAATCGTATAAACCGCCGCGAGTTTGTAGTTCCAATCCCCTCGCTTCGCTTGCTCTTGAATCGCAAAAGTAGAATAAAATAGACTGCGATCTTTGAAGTAGATTTGTTTCACCCGCTGCAATTCAACAATAAAGCGTTCACCCGAAGGACTCATGCAATTGAGGTCAAAAATGACTTTGCGGTCAGAAGCGCTCATCCCTTGATATTCATTTTTGGTATAGCTGAGTTCAGAGACCTGGTGATGGGCAGGCAGCAGAGTGTTGAGAAAGCTAATCAACAAGTCTTTATGCGGTTCTTCACCAAACAACTTTTTAAAACCGAAATCGGTTAAGGGGTTGAGGTAGATGTCTTGCATGCTGGAGTGCCTGTGAATCAATGCGCTGGGCACGGTAAGTATAGTTTAGCAGTAGGAAGGATTAAGCCTACTGCTAAAAAGTCGTGGAGCACTTTTTTAATAACCACAACCACTGAGATTAGGTGCTATTGAATACATAACGATTAGATGAGTAACTCATTGATCATTTAATAGTACACATTTTCTCCTAGTAGAACTAAAACTGATCAATAGGTATTAAATTAAAAAACATAGAACATAATGTCAGTAAGCTGTGGTATTGGATTTAGGTTTGGGTCTAAACTTGGGTATCCAGCAGTTTTTCGCACCTCCTCTAACTGTTTTTCTGTATTTTCTGTTTCACTTGAAAGTTTTTTACCATCTAGTTCACTATCTACAAGAGGAGCTGTAGGTGTCTTGTCTATCTGTGCTAAAGACGCCTCTAACCACACTTCGGCCAGATGAAGCTTCCCAATTCCTATGGCAGTAGCAATAATTCCTTTATATGAAGAAAGAAGGAGCGTCGGCGACTTACCATCGCTCCGATCTTTACGAGCCTGTTTAATAGCTGCTTCCAGCTTATCCTCACCGAATGTAGCTTTCATCGAATACATGAGTTGCCTTTCAACCTTTGCTTTTGGCAACAGATCAATGCCAATTAACGGTTTAATGATTTGCTCTAATTCTGTTGCATATTCCTTAAACTGCTCTGTAATCTTTTCTGAAAGCAACGCACGAGCAGTATCATCCGGTAAGCTTGCCCGATCGATCCACGTTTTTAAATCAGCAGTAAGTACTGAAGGCAAGGGATTTGATTTGAATCTTATATATCGTGCGAGGTTAGGGTCTGCAGCGAATGCCGTCTCAACATCTGCTTTAATTTGTATACGAGCAGTGTCAATAATCGTTTGATCAGTAACTGATTCGAGAACATTAGTTTTTAATTCCAGCATATACGCTGCAAGCTGAGATCTAAGTACGAGACCAGAGGCATAACGTTTGTAATCTTCTATACTAAGAAGCTCAGTAACAATATTTAACGCAAGATCAAATCTTTCTTTGATCGATTTGGTAGTATCATTGAGCGTTAGTTTAGCCTCGGCCATGTATACCAGTTTACCCAGCACAGGTTTTTCTTTCGAATTTGTAACGAAAGTCAATTTATAACGTTGTATTTCTTCTGATAGATTAGATTTTGGTGATTGTACTTTGTAATTACTGCGAATATAAATACCCGCAGCCTGAAGCTCTGCGTCGGAATTGAAATAGTTCGCAAAAGCTGGTTCTGCTTGAAGATAACTAAATCGTTGTGATAGCTCAACCGAATCCTGACCAATATGCTTTTGCCAAAATGCCGCAAGCCACATATCACGCATAACCATATAATGACGCTTACCCTCCCCATCAAGGGCAAGTGCTCTTCTACGCAATTCTGTTGCTGATTTGAAATCGCCTGCTAACTCAAGTAATTTCGATGCATCTTCTAAACGAGTAATGCGTGCAACATCAGCACGGTTACAATATGTAAGATACCCAATTTGTATTATTGCAAAGAAAAATAACATTGGAACGCCAACTAACAAGAGTGTTTTTGGAACATACACCAAGTTTGAGAACAGTTTACTCCAGATCGACTTCGACGAACTATCTGAACGGATTCGTCGTAGAAGGTCTACTCCACCAAAACCAACCAAAACTACAATGAATACAATGACTGCAGCAGTCCACTCCAGAGTTCTAGCAACCTGACTTGCTGCAAATGGGACTTGATCTTGCAATGCTGCATCGACTCGATTAAAAGCATCTGTTTCAATTTCTTGAAGTCGATCGAGGCTGTGATCAAGAATATCTTCAACGCGAGTAACATTTTCATCGAGAATTTTTGCTTCCCGGTCCAGCAAATGGAATCCTATTTCCTCAAGTTTATTGAGTTTACTATCGAGGATCTTATCGGTTTGGTCGAGGCGTGCTACTAATACCTTATCCACTTGTTCAATTCGCTGCGCTGCGATATTGTCAAACTCTGTTAACCGTTCCTTTGAGATTTGATCAAATTTACCAGATGCATGTTCAGTTGCACTCTTGAGACGACCGAAAGCATTGTCCAGTACTGGATCAACTGCTGTACTTATTCCTGGGCCAACAGCCCACCCTACCGCTCGGAATGGGGCGGAAACAACAGACTGGACTCCCCCCCAAATATCACTGAAAATCCCTCCATTTGCTGGTGTGGTAATTAAGAGGACTGAGCTTAATAAGAGAATAATTAATTGTGTACTTTGTTTTACAAGCATAAAAACCTCAGTTGATTTTTATTTGACACACCACAAAATTGATCTAGCTTAGCAAACCAGTAGAAGTGATTACACTAGACACGACGCTTGAGGCGAAATACGCACTCAACAATATGAGTGCTCTCATATTTTATATTTCCTCTAAAAATACTTACTTAATTACTACCCGAAGTGGTAGAAATAAGCATTTTTGCATACGTAAATACTTCTGGAGGTATTTTAGGTATTAAATCACTTGCCCCAACCCGATCATGCGTAATCACACTTTTAGCCACATCAATTTTTGACACTAACCTAGCATCAATTTGATCAACACCATGACTAATCTGAACCTCCGTTTTAAGATAGCCCGCGTTTAGACCTTTCTTCTCATAGATAACATGAAAAATATTCCCTTTCTCATCTTTAAGCACTATCGCAGTGAGCACATGATACCCGGTCCAGTTATTACCATTGCTATAACGGTTCTTGTAATCTATCCGTCCATTCTCAGAAATGGTGACATCGGTTTGCGCATCCAACTTTTCCGCCGGATAAGATATTTTTTGGAGATTAATAGCATCGGCTATGGAGTAAGTGGATAATAGAAACAGGAAAAGCCCAATTAAATATTTGGACAAAGGTAACTTGATGATGATTCTCATCTAAGCAACTCCTTAATAATTAATATTGATCGAAAACATCCCTCTGAAAAACTGAATGAAAAACTGAATGAAAAACTGAATGAAAAACTGAATGAAAAACTGAATGAAAAACTGAATGAAAAACTGAATGAAAAACTGAATGAAAAACTGAATGAAAAACTGAATGAAAAACTGAATGAAAAACTGAATGAAAAACTGAATGAAAAACTGAATGAAAAACTGAATGAAAAACTGAATGAAAAACTGAATGAAAAATTTATAGGCTAGAAATAATATAGAATCTCTTTTTAAATTTGTCTACTTATTCTAATATAAAATTATTTTATTAATTGATAAGAAATAATAGACCTCTTTCATAAATCAATTTTTAAGCAATTCACAGTTGTAGATGCCTGCAATTAAATTAAACCGTAGCATCAACCGTTTTCGCCGATTTCGGTAACGTGTGCTGAGTAGTTTAAAGACTTTCAAGGCAGCCAAGGCATGCTCAATCAGTATTCGCCGTCGGTTAATAGCACGATTAAGGGCTTTTTGCTCAGGCGTTAAACGGCGTCCTTTGGGTTTCTTAAACGGGATGAGTGCTTTAAAAGATAGGTTCTGAATGCCTTCATAGCCCTTATCCATGACAAAGTAGGGACGATAGCGCCAAGTCTTAACGGTGTGTTTAAACAGGGTAAAATCGTGAACCGAACCTTCAATCCCCTGCGTATTGAAGAGGCAGCCTGTCTTCAGATCTAACGCTAATTGAACCTTGAAGGTATGGCACTTCTGTTTACCACTATACCAACGCTTTTGTTTTTTTGGGACGCTCAATCGGTATCTCTGTCACATCGACCAGAGTCTCGACTGGATTCTCTACCCCACGACCCGATGGAGTTTTAGGCAGCGCTAACAGACCACTCTGTATCAATCGATCTTCCACTCGGCGTACCACCCGCCATGCACTCGTCTCACTAATCCCGTACTAGGTACCTAGAGTTAACAAGGACGGATAGTCCCGCCAATACCTCAGACTTAAGGTTAACTGCGCTTCAACCTCTAGTTTGCACGGTCGCCCTCGGAGGCTTTGAAAGGTCTGCAAGTACGACAATAACTCAGCAAACAGCGGGCGGCTAATCCCCAAGAACCGTTTGAACTGAGCGTCGGTTAAGGTGTTAAAGGGCGGTGTGTTCATCGCTCTAACTTTAAAATCTATCTCACTCAATGACCTCTATAGAACGATAAATGGTGTCTAATTTTTGATTTATGAAAGAGGTCTAATCACTGACTTGAAAGCTTGCTTATTAACGCAGTATCACAAAAATTTTAATCAGCACTGAAAGATGAACTCTACGAATTGGAGACTGTAAAAATGCTAGGGCATTTAGACAGGCATTTGGAGCTATCTCTGGAGGCCAAACTACATTGACCTCACCACTGAAACACAGATTAAGCCTAATACCAACTAAACACGCTGCGGCTGACCCGCTGACAGTGTTGATATTCTGGATCAAGATAAACTTCTACCCCCGCGGCAAGCAGCATACCCTTGTCTTTAATCAAATCCGCAGCATGCTCAGCGCGCATAATCGTTGGTGAGTTCAACGCAGTCGTTATTTGTTTTAACTTTACATAAAATAAAATAAAAGAATTAAATAACTTAAAACACTTGCACTTTATTAATCTGGCGAAAATCAAAGATCACAGCGATCAAAGCTTTTACGTGAATTAAATTGTTGATTAGCTTCGTTATAACGATAAATTGCATAGCAGCGATCAATTCCGCCATGGCCAACCGATTGCAGTACTGCTAAATCATTTAAGCCATCCCGATCATAGTCACCGATTTTTAAATAGAAATTGCGCCAACCTGCGTAAAGATACGGGTTTACCGCTTCCAGCATGACAGGCTGATTCTCCCCTATTTGCAGCAGGACCAGATTTTCCTCAATAAAAGCCCAAGCCGGCAGATTAGCTTTGATTTGGAAATAAACTTCGTGCTGACTAGAAGTCGCTGCATGAATAAATGCACTATTTAGCCCTAAAAATAAACTAATCCATAGGCGCTTTAAGGGTTTTAACATATACTAAACAGCCTCTTAACTGCAAAACTCTGCAGTTTCTCAAAGAAAACTACGCATCAGGTTCTAGCGTGCACTAAAGCATACTTATCACTAGGACTCAAAAGCGGCTTCTTCAGTTTCACTAACACCGCTTTTTTTATTAGGACAAAAACTAGGGGAAACGTCCATGATACCTGCAATTCGGGTAGCTGCCTGCTTAATGACGGCTTGGCTCTTACATGGCTGTGGAGGAGGCACAGACAATGCGAATAATGGTGGAGGCAGCGGTGGAGTCAAGCCACCAGCAGGGACGGGCAAACTCGTCGTTAGCCATCCACAAAACAGTAGTACCATCGCTTTAGTTAATATTCCCTATACAACGACCCCAAGCACTGTAGCAGCCCGTCAAGCAGGTAATACCAGTGCTACTGGTGAATATAAATATGACACTAGCGAACAAGTTAGCTTCAGTTTATTCAATACCAACTTTGTCGGTATCACGACCAAAGCAAGTATTAATGAAGATGATTTGGCTGTCAGTTTTTGCAAAACTAATGCGACACCTGCAAGCTGCCAATACAAGGTAGCGCGTAATTTGCAACGACTCTTACTCAGCACCGATAAGGATCAAAACTACAGCAATGGCATCACCGTTCTTGCTAATTTTCAGCAAAGTCCACCGCTAGCTTTAGACAGTGAGATCGATCAATTTGAGCTTGCTTTAGCTAAGAAGCTCTCCCCGCTAGGTCGCCAAACTGTAGCCCTATTCAGCCCATCTTTAGGGATCAACTTAGAGTCGCCACAACCTGAAGCCGATGAAGTCGGTGGGCAACCCGTTGCTTTTGTTGATTTATTTAGAATTTCACGCCCTTTTCCTGAATTTTCCTGTACCGATATTAAATACGACAGCAATGGCTGGCCTGCTGAAATCCCAGCCTCTTGCGATACTCAAGTCAACCCCACTTTCCGTACCCCCACTTGGGCAACTACTTTAATTCTACGTTATCTGCCTTATGGGGCCATTCCAACCGGTAAATACACGGTTCTGTATGAAGGCACTGGTTCACTTCAATACAGCGGGATTGCTAATAAACTACCAGCAGAAAGCCAGCCCGGACGTGATGTGATCGAGATCACACCGGACTTAATAAAAACTCGCAGCTCAGCCGGTTTGCGCGTGCAATTAAAAGATATGGATAGCACCAATCCGGTGAAAAATATCCGCATTATCATGCCCGGTGGCACTTGCGAGGGCAACCTCTTAGTGCGGGTTGATGGCGAGGCTGATTGCCCCTCGGGTCAATATCGTAGTTTCGTGGATACTTTAGCGGCTGATCGGAATAGCATTATCTTTAATCCCGATTATTTGCGCTTTTTGAAAGACTTCAAAGTGTTACGCACTATGAACTTAATGGAAATGAGTCCACGCAACAGAGCTTGTTATCCTTTAACTGATGATGCGTATAAACAATGTCTGTTGCAAGAGTTCACGTGGGATCAGCGTGCAAAAATGGATCAGCCTTCGTGGGGTGGCTCTTCACGTACTCCATTGCTGAAGCTTTATGCACGCGGTGCTCCACTTGAAGTGGTAGTCGCTTTAGCCAATACCTTAAACAAAGATGTGTGGTTTAACTTGCCACATAACGCCACCAATGATTACGTCACTCAATTTGCGACTTATGTGCGCGATAATCTCAACTCCAACTTGAAAATTCATCTTGAATATACCAATGAACCGTGGAATGCGATTTTCTGGGGTGCGATGTATGTACGAATGAAAGGTATAGCTTTGGGTTTAGATACCACTGAATGGCGAGCAGGTTATAAATACTACTCCAATCGCTCAGTAGAAATTTTCAAAATCTGGCACGATATTTTCGGTGGTTCCGAACGCTTAATTCGTACCTTGAATACTTATCATCCCGATGAATGGATGTCGCGCAATATGTTGAGCTACAACGGCAATAGCCAATTCGTGGATGCTTTAGCCAGCGCGCCCTATTTCCAAGGTTGTTGGGATAAAACCGCGAATGTGGCTTGCGCTGACACCATTAAAAATCCCTTAGTTGTCAAGGATGCTACCTCGGTCGATGATTTATTTAATATTATTGATAATCCAAACAATCCGTATGGGATCGCTGCGACTATCAAATGGATGAGTGTGCAAGCTAAAGTTGCTAAAGACTTTAATATTGATTTCTATACCTATGAGGGTGGCCAGCATTTAGTGACTAAAAATGAGGATCCTAGTTTGACAGCGGATCATCGCAAGCGCCTCTTGGATTTAATCCGTGCAGCGAATCGTGACCCACGGATGGCAGGACGCTACAGCCAAATGCTCACCGGCTGGAAAGAGAATGGAGGCAAATTATTCATGCTCTTTACCATGCCACAAAGCTATCACAGTTGGGGTACTTTCGGCATTAAAGAGCATTTGAATCAAGCACGTAGTGAAGCGCCTAAATACGATATGAGTATGCAATTCCAAGAAATGCAGAAAAAATGTTGGTGGGCGAACTGTGAGTAGTTAATGTAAACCCTAGCGCCAGTCTGATTGGCTGGCGCAGTTTGCTCTATTTTAGAGTTTGGGAGCGACTACATCCTTATAGCGTGTCGTTTGTGAACTGGTTTCACCCTTATCTGTTTTAGCTAGGCTTTTGTAAGGTAAGCCATCGAGCTTGCCAATATAAACTTGGTTAGTTCCCGCGCCCATGCCTGCCATATCGCTGTGATAGCTAAACACCACGACCTCTACTCCATCTAGCGTATCAGTGCCCTCTTCCTTACATTCAGTCATTTTGATACTGCCATCTTTCATCATCCCAATCACCACTCGCTCTGCATGACTCATATCGGGCGCTTGCTGCCATTTGCCCTCAGTGCTCATAAAAAACTGCTCATTCAGCTTGATCGCTTCTAACTTCAGCCCATCGGCTTCGGTAATCGTATGCCAAGCGGCTTGTGCCAATTTAGCTTCACTGGCTTTAATCACTGTTTCGCAAGCCGGATCGACGGTAGTTGTTGAGGATGTTGCCGTGCTAGAACCCGCTAACTTAGTGGAAGCCAATCGCAGCAAACCTTCTAGTTTCTGCAAACCATCCTCCACATACTCTCCCCCCATCTTACTGATACTGATTACCTCTTGGCCTTGGCGCATCGAAACCTTATCTATTTCACGCCCCTGCCGATGGCTATTGGCTTCATCACCTAAGTCTGTAATCTTATTTTTGCCTGAAAATAAAGTCTTGAAACCCTTTTTTGCCGCTTCTTCATCGTGGTAATCAATGTACATCACGCGCACTGAAAAACTATCTTTTGCATAATCACAAATTTCAGGGGTATTCGTGGTAACCTCCACTGCTTTACCAAAAGCGGTCTGAATTTCAGCAGCACCGATTAAAGAACAGGCAGACTCTGCAGCATAAACTGGCATGACTAAGCAAGCCGATAAATAGACTAATAAACCAGAGGGCTTCATAATTTCATCCTTGTAGGGGTAGATGATTTAATAGCGATTCGGATTAGCTCAAACAGCTTAGGCTCAAACGCTCTCGCTCGCTTATCGAACCTTTATAAATCCAACATATAGCCAAAAAAGACAAAAACTGCAAGCTTTAGTCCATGCCATTTGACACTACTGAATGAATGCTTAGGCCCTAAGCTGGTATTTTAGGTTCTGTATGCATTGAGCTGAGCATAGAACAAATTTTTATAACTTATTTTCACTTGCGAACTTGAACAGGTAAGATAGCGCCCACCTTTTAGTTTGCAGGTTTATCCCATGTTCCAAGATACGCTCAACAATACCAATATCGCTGAAGAGCACGTATTAGTCACCCCTGATGAGTTCAAAGCTCGTTTCCCACTGTCTGCGCAAGGCGAGGCTTTTATTCGTAGTAGCCGCCAAATCGTTGAAAATATTCTGGATGGCAAAGATCATCGCTTATTAGTGGTATCAGGCCCTTGCTCGATTCACGATGTGGCAGCCGCTAAAGACTATGCTTTGCGCTTAAAAGCACTCAGCGAACAAGTCGGCGATTCTTTGTATTTAGTCATGCGTATTTATTTTGAAAAGCCACGCACCACCGTTGGCTGGAAAGGTCTGATTAACGACCCTGATATGAATGACTCTTTCAATATCGAAAAAGGTCTAGGCTTAGCGCGTGAGTTATTGCTGTGGTTGGCTGAGCAAAATATTCCAACCGCGACCGAAGCACTCGACCCGATTAGCCCTCAATATTTATCCGATCTATTTGCTTGGGCAGCGATTGGCGCACGCACCACTGAATCACAAACTCACCGCGAAATGGCGAGTGGCTTATCCATGCCTGTGGGCTTCAAGAATGGCACCGATGGCAATTTAGATGTCGCGATCAATGCGATGCTCTCGGTTTCGCATCCGCATAGCTTCCTTGGGATTAATCAAAGCGGCCAAGTCACCGTGATCAAAACCCGTGGCAACCGTTATGGACACATGATTCTGCGCGGTGGTAAACACCCGAATTACGATAGTGTCAATATTGCGCAATGTGAACAAGCTTTAGCGAAAGCCAAACTGCCACAGAATATCGTGGTCGATTGCAGTCATGGCAACTCCAGCAAGCAACACGCACTGCAAGCTTTAGTCGCAGAAAATGTTGCGAGTCAAATTCTCGAAGGTAATCGCTCAATCATGGGGATTATGCTGGAAAGTAATCTGTTCCCCGGCAACCAAGCGATTCCAGCCGATTTAACGCAGCTCAAATATGGCGTATCGGTCACCGATGCTTGTATTGATTGGGATACGACTTCACAACTCTTAAAGCACCTGAATGGACGCTTGAAGAATGTGTTAAGAGAGCGTCGCTTGTAATCTTTTAGTTTAGGGCTGTTGTTTAGGCAGCAGCCTTAATGTCCTGCAACGCGAAGATGACTCTGCCCACCCGACAAGCGCCTCACCTGAATCTGCACGGCAATTCGCTCGGTCATTTCCTGCACATGCGAAATCACCCCTACTTTGCGCCCCTGGGCTTGGAGCTGATCTAAAACATCCATCGCCACCCTTAGCGAATCAGTATCTAAACTGCCAAAACCTTCATCAATAAATAGCGATTCGACTTTGACGCGTTGTGAAGACAGCGAAGCTAAACCTAAAGCCAGTGCTAAAGACACTAAAAACGACTCGCCACCTGATAAAGAATGCACCGAACGAATCTCCCCCCCCATATCCTGATCTAAAACCAAGAGTGCTAAACTTTCGCGTACCCGCCGTAAGGTATAACGGCGTGATAAATCTGCTAGGTGTCGATTGGCGTAACTCAGTAAGAGGTCAAGGCTGTATTGCTGGGCAAAATTCCGAAATTTTTTCCCGTCGGCTGAACCGATTAACTCATTCAACTGCCCCCAAACACGAACTTGGCCACTTAAACGATCTACTTCGGCTTGCAAACTTGCGGCTTGTTCCCGGCGCTGCAGATCCTCGCGCAATGCCAACACTAGCTCTTGCCAAGCTTGTTGAGCCGTTTGCAGGTTGAACTCGTTCCTAGCCTGTGCGGCTTCAACGGCTGCTAAAGATTCAATCTTAGGTCGTAACTGCTGATGCTGCACGACTTGGGCTTGGCGCTCCTTGAAAACGGCTTGTGCTTGACTCACTGCTGTCGTTAAAGTTTGTAAAGCTTGTTGCTCTTGTTGACGCCAAGCGGAGGTATAGCTTAATAAAGACTTGAGTTCTGCTAAATCTAAGGCAAAACCTTCCGCTTGAAAGGCTGCAAGCTGAGCGGCCAAGGCTTGTTGAGCTTCTGCTTGCTGAGTCTCCTGTTGTTTTAAAATTGCCTGTAATTGCGCCACACTTTCTACTGCCCGAATCTGTTGATGGGTTGCCTGTGCGAGTTGTTGCTGAGCGACTTGTACTTGCTGAGTTAACTGCGCTAAGGCATTTTGCCAACGCTGTTCTACGGCGCTAACCGCTTCTCCCGCTAATAAAGTTTGGCGTTGCCTTTGTTGGCTTTGCCATTGATCTTGCAAGGCTTGAGTTTGTGCCTGCAGGCGCTCCCAAGTATCCTGAGCTTGTTGAACTTCAAACTTAATTTGAGTTTGGTTCGCTGCCAACTCTGATTGCTGCTGAGTTAATGCTTGTTGCTGTTGCTGCTGACTTTGCCACGCCATTACTTGCTGTTGGCAATGCTCGATAAAGGCCTCAGGTGCTTGTTGCCAAACACTGCACCAACTTGGCTCGACAAAAGCTTGATTGAGCTGCAATACCGATGCATGGAGCCGAGCACTGAGTTCAAGCTGGGCTGTTTGTAAATACTGTTGCTGCGTTTGTAACTGCTGAAGTTTGGTTTCGGTCTCCTTAACAGACTGTTGAGCAATTAAACTCTGCTGTTGTGCTTGGGTGAACGCTTGTTGCGCTTGGTCAAGCTGTTGATAACGCTGGCGAGCGAGTTGCTCTTGGGCATTAATTTGCGTCAGGGCCTGCTGTTTTTGTTGGAGTTGTTGTGCTAAATCTTGCTCAACGGCTTGCTCAGTGCTCAGTGCGGCATAGGCTTGCCATTGCTGTTCCATATGAGTTAGGTTTTGCTGAGCCGCCACTAAGCTTCGCTTTAAAGCGTCTTCTTGCTGCTGCGCATGAGCTAAACGCGTTTGCTCGGTCGCTACTTCAGACTCTAGTTTTTTTAAGCCTTGGCGTTGTTGTAAATAATCTTGCTTTAAACTCGTTAATACTTGATCTAAAGCGGGCTGCTGTTGTGCATAAGGGTGCGCCGTCGCACCACACACGGGGCAAGCATCACCCTCTGCTAATTGTGAGCGCCAATGCATAGCCTGATCCGCACAGGCGGCTGCAGCCAACTGCCAAGCATGTTCAGCGCGTTCACAATCACGCTCTACTAAGGGTAACTGGGTTTTGAGTGTGTGCAGCGTCCGTTCAATTTTCTGCTGTTCAAATTGTGCTTGTTGCGACTCCGTTTGTAACTTAGCTAAGTGTTGCTGAGCAGTTTGGTAAGCTTGCCAAGTCTGTTGGGCGGCTTGTAGTTTTATCCGCGCTTGCTCAAGACGGTGACGCTGGGTAGCGAGCTGTTCGAGATCATATTCAGCCGCTTGCTGCTTGAACTCCAGATACGCTTGCTCTGCTTGAACTAAAACGATTTGAGACTGCTGAAAACCCTGTTGACCTTGTTCCAAACTTAGTTGAGTATCTGCCAACTGCGCTTGAATAGCCTGCAACTGCCTCGCGCCAAGCTGCTGTTTCTCTAAGCTTTGTTGAGCTTGCTGCAATAAGCTTTTCCAGTGTATCCATTGCTCCGCCAGCACTTCAACTGCTTGATGAGTCTTAAGCCATGCTTGAATATCCGCTTGTTGTTTTGCTAAATCCTCTGCTTTAGTCTGCTGCTGAGCTTGGCTTGCTTGCAAAGCCGCTAATTGTTGAGCTGCCGCTTGCTGCTCAGCCAACGCCCTTGTATAGCGTGGCTCTAAAGCTTGAATTAAGGTATCTAGTTCGCGTGCTTGCAGGAGGCTGCTCTGTAAATTTTGATAAGCGGCTTGCTGCTGTTGAAGCGCAGCTTGCATGCGTTGGGCTTGTTCTTGAGCCGCGTGCTGTTGCTGCTCCGTGTAATTAGCCTCAGTTTGGCGCTCTATTAACTTGGCCTGATGGATTTGCAAGGTCTGCTCAAGACGCTCTAAATGCTCCACCACACCACGTGCCGTTTGCGCTATTTCGATCTTAGCAATTAACAAGCGCCGCTCCTGTGCCGCTTGCGCTTGTTCCTGAGCCGCTAGCACTAAAGCGCTAGCAATTTGGCAGGCCTGATCTAAATTTTCCGCCTGTTGATACCAGTGTAATTGTTGCTCTAACTGACTGCGTTCTAGCTCTAAACTTTGTACTTGTAATTGGGCTTGTTGACTGGCTAATTCTGTGTGTTGACGCTCTGTGTTACTGAGAACCTTTAACGCATCTAAGCGTTCACGCAAACCATTAAACTGTTGCTCAGCGAGCTTAGCGCGTTGATAAGCCCGCCGTGATAAATCAGCAAACAAATCGGTTCCCGTTAAAGTCTGTAGCAACTCTGCACGTTTATCATCGGAGGCTTTTAAGAAGGCTGAAAACTCATTTTGTGCTAATAACACTGCTCGCGTGAATTGCTCGAAACTTAAACCAATCCGCTCAGCAATGGCTGCTAAGACTTCAGTCTTCCGTGCGCCACCAATCGGTTGCTCCGTATCAAGACGTATTAAGGACATTTCGGAATTTTGCAAGCGCCCTTCTGCTTTAATCCGCGCCCGTCTTACACTCCAATGCGCACGATAAGCAAGGCCATCATTGCCCATGAAATCAACTTCTGCAAAACCTTCCGCAGCGCCACGGCGCAAAATAGTACGAGTATCGCGTGGAGCGATAGTTTCACCAGACACATCCGGTAAGTTTTGCCCGCGATAACCCTCACGCGGTAAGCGTGGCATATCGTCATATAAGGCCAAGCATAAGGCATCCAGTAAAGTACTTTTACCCGCCCCGGTAGGCCCCGTAATGGCAAAAATACCCGTACTGGCCAGCGGTTCTTGGGTGAAGTCGACTGTAAATAGCTTGGCAAGCGACGCTAAATTTTTGCCGCGAATCGCTAAGATTTTCATGCAACCGTCTCAAGCTGGTTTTCATGCAGAATTTCTTGAAAAGCCTTCGCTAATTCAGCCGGTAATTCGCTGGGATAGCGCTGCCGATAGATTTCTTCGAGTAAATTTAAAGGGTCTAACTGTTGTAACTCATCTAAAGATAAAGGGGCTAATTCAGTGCTTTCCGCCTCAGTGTGCAGGTAGCTGGTTTCAATTTTTGCTAAACGTACTGGTTTATCTTGCAAAGCCGTTTCAATGCGCACCCGCAAACCCGGTTCAGGAGTCGTCAATTGCACGCGCACTTCTAAATAAGCTTGTTGCTGCTCGGATAAATGGGGTAATTCTAAAGCTTCGAGGGCAGCTAATACGTCTGCCAAGGGTGCAGGTTTAGCTGGTATTCTTAATAAATCAATAAAACGGGGAATCCGAATCGACTGCACTGACTGTAGCTTAGCACCCACCAAATCTACACAGAGCACTTGATGCGGATAATGCGCTTCAGCAAAAGACATCGGCAAGGGGCTGCCGGAATAGCGTATCCAATCTGAACCTCCGACCGTTTGTGCTAAATGTAAATGGCCCAAAGCGAGATAACTCAAATCTTTACTAAATAAACTAGCAGGTAGCGCTTCACTATTCCCAATAATAATGCGCCGCTCTGAATCCACCGAGGCCGCCCCACCTTGTAGATAGCAATGCCCCAAAGCAATGATGGCTTGATCAGGCTGAGCTTTAGCTTGGGCAATGTCTAAAGCCTGCTGATAGAGCTGCTGAACTCCAGCAAGAAAAGCATCCTGCGTACCCTCGACTTTAGGTAGATCAGCGGGGCGCAAGAATGGTATCGCTAAACACCAAGCACTAATCTCTCCTGCTTTATTCTTTAAAGGTACCACCAGCGAATCTACATCACGGCTACCGTACCGCCAAACCTGACCACTCACGACCGCATCTAAAAGCTGTAAAAATGGCTGAGGCGCTTCTAAGCGGGCTGGTGAATCATGATTACCCGCAATCAACACGGTATTCAAATGCGGAACACGCGCTCGTGCTGCGGTTAAAAAGCGATAAAGTTGTTGTTGAGCTAAAGCCGAGGGATTTGCGGTATCAAACACATCCCCCGCAATCAGTAAAGCATCGGCTTGCTGCTCAACTAAAGTTTCTAGCAACCAATCTAGAAAACCTTGCTGCTCATCGCTGCGGTCAAAGCCATGTAAACTTTGCCCTAAATGCCAATCGGCAGTGTGAATTAAACGCATAGGCTTGTTAATCAATCGAACAAAAAGTCGTTACTATAGCAAGATTAGAACTTACCTGTTACCTGCTGCAGCTAGCGATTAGCTTAAACTTCTGCCTTGCTAGAAAACTGCGATGATTAACATAAAGGAGACTGTGCAATGGCTTTATATCTAAGCGTAGAGGCTTATTTAGCTGGTGAGCGCCACAGTGAAACCCGCCACGAATATATCGATGGTGTAATTCAAACGATGGCTGGAACCAGCGTTAATCACAATAAAATTACTGCTAATGTTCTAACCCAGTTAATGATACAACTGAAAAATAAAGATTGCCGCCCTTATAGCAGTGCTTTACTCGTAAAAACTGCTGCTAATCGTTATCGCTATCCTGATGTTTTAGTGGTTTGTAACGAACAGTTTTTAGATGAGTACAGTACCAACTCCCCTATTATTATTTTTGAAGTTTTATCTAAAGCCACTCGCCAAGCTGATCGCAAACAAAAACTATTTGAATATTTACAACTACCTTCTTTGTTAGAGTATATTCTCATCGAGCAAGATTGGTTAGAAGTAGAAGTTTTACGGCGTAGTCAAAATTGGCGACCTGATTATTATGACTGGGGTGATACGATTAGTCTAGAATCGGTAGGTGCTAATTTAAGTGTTGCGGATATTTATGAGCGGGTGGTGAATGCGGATGTATTGGATGCTAAAAATCAGGAGTAATTAAAGTCTGAAAAATTCGCTAGCACAGAAAATGGTAACTTCAAAGCTTTTAGTTTAATAGCTAATTCGGTACGTTCCCAAAGTTGCACTTTATTATAACGGGCTTGCTCTTTAGAGTTTGCATTAAAACTATGATTAGTTACAGCTAGCTTAGTGAAACTAATAGTAGGGTAAAGATGTTGATATTTTGCAGCTCCAGCCACAACTTCTTTGATAGCCTCCCAGCCTAATGGTTTTTTTGATCTCTTGCATTGGATAAGTAGTCCATTTTGGTCTTTAATGGCGACAATATCGATACCACCATCACCACCCTGCTTGGGAGTTTGTTTAGCCTCCCAGCCATCTGCTTCTAATAATAAGCAATACAGCCTTTCAAATTGATCACCACTAAGCCTATCAACATCTGTAAGTTCAAGTGTACAACTATCCTCACTTAAACTACTAGTTGCGCTAAACAATTCAAATGGAGAAAAATCAGCACCAACACCATTCAGCATATCAGTTGCCAAGTCTAGCTTTACCTTCATCAAAGAATCTAGTTTTACCTCAAACGTTTCAAACTCTGAATGGGTGATAGTTGGGCAATAAACATAGACATCTTTTTTTTGACCTATACGATAAGCACGATCTGTCGCTTGAGCCTCTTTCGCAGGATTCCATGTCCTTGTGAAATGAATCACATGGTTAGCTGCAACAATATTTAGACCAGCACCTGCCGCTAAAGGAGATAAAATGATCACATTGAACCCTGAAACGGCCTGAAAACGGTCAATGGCTTTTTGTCGATTAATTGAGTCACCATTTATAATTTCTGGTACTAAATCAAATTGTCTCTTGATAAAAAAGGCAATTGCGACTTGTACTTGACGCAACTCGGTAAAAATAATTGCTTTTTCTTGTTTACCCTTAATAGTTTTCAACCTGTCAACTAACCACTTGATCTTCGGAGAATTAGCAAGATGCTTCTCAATGGGGAGATCAGGCTTGAATAAAGTACCAGGCAAGCAATAAGGTTCAGCACAGATAGCCTTAATCCTATGAAGTAAGCCCCAAGTGTTTCTAGCTCGCTGCTTAAAATCTCTATCTTGCTTTGCCAAACCTAACTGAGTAATTGTGTCTTGATAATGATCTTGTTGATACTTAACCATATCAATTGAATCTGAAAATTGATGCTTCTGAGGCAGATCTTTAGCTATATCTTGTTTGGTACGCCTTAAAATCTGTGGCGCAATAAGCTCACGCAACTCATCTAAAGCTTGCATTTGCTCTGCAGTTTTTGCCTCAATAGGGCGTCGATAGTTTTTGTGAAAATTTTGAATAGTGCCTAGTAATCCCGGCTGTATCCAATCAAATAAATTCCATAAATCAACTAGATGATTTTCTACGGGTGTACCTGTACAAGCTATTTTAAAATGCGCCTTTTGCTTTTTTATAGCTAAAGAAATAATAGCGGTAGGATTCTTGATTTTCTGAGCTTCATCGCACACTAGGAAAGCAAACTCTTGTCTTGCAAGAGAAAACTCGTAATTACGTACAGTGTCATAGGTAGTAATTACTAATTTTGCATCACCCAACCAATTAGACTGAAGTAGGTTTGTAATAGAATCATCTAATAATTGCCGATCAATTAACTCACTAGGTTGCTTGAGCACTCTTAGCATAGTCCCATGTAAACATAATACATTTGGAAATTGCGTGAAGAATCGTTTTATCTCCTGTTCCCAATTCTCCAATAATGTAACAGGGGCAACGATCATTGAAGGCGGTGCATCGGGATACTTATCGTAATAACTAGCTAACAGTGACAAAATTTGTAGCGTTTTCCCTAACCCCATATCATCTGCTAATAAAGCCCCATCACAACCTTGGCCTAATTCAGATAAATGTTGTAACCATCGTAAACCTTGCTGTTGATGGGGTTTTAGCTGAATTTTAGGATTTAAATATAACGGATTTCTTGCTGTGAAATTTGCTGGAACATCTAGCCAAGCTTTACGCTGCCTAATGTACTCAAGACGATCAAAATTAGAGCTAATTAATAAGGTTTTTTGCTTGACCGTTTTTGGTTGTTCGGTTGGTGTATCTGTTTGACTAGAGGGTGCTTGAAGAAATGAAGACAAGGTAGAGTGGATTTTTTCAGCTTCATTCAGGTTCGTAGTTAGACCTATCAATGGCAAGGTCACTTTATTCTCATGCTTCTGCTGAGCTGTCTGGATCACTTGATCTAAGCTACTTATGAATTCTCGCGTTGCTGGTAGAAGTAGAGTCTCTCCATCGGGCATACCTACGAGAATAGCTGGCTCCATTTCAGGAGACCAGCTTTGAGGGTGCTCATCCGGCTTTAAAAGAATAGGGAGTGCGACTACTCTCACCTCTCCAATGCCGATCACTCGATCTCCATAGTGACTAAGATCATAGATATCCTCATAATTGATAACATGCTGTTTTTGCTGCTTCCAGACAGCCAAGATGCGTTGTCCTTGCTGATATTCCGCATCTGCTTGCCCATCTAGCACTAATAAATGCTCATTCCATTTGAATGAGACTGATTGCTCATTTAAAGCAAGGCCAAGCTCAACGATGAAGCATTCTAAATGAACGGCATTTGGAAAAACATCAGTGAAGTTATCAGTTACTAAATCTACTGAAATAACTAGGCCACTAGTGCTATGCGGCTTAAGATGCCACGCGATTTGAGTTGCAGTAACTAACTGTTCTTTCTCTTCTTCAAAGCAAGAACTATCAATAACATGGGCTAAATCATCACCTAGCAAAGCATAGGGATTACGCAGAAATGCTTCAGCTTTCTTTCCTCGAACTTGGCGGTTTGGCATTTCGCGTTTGATAAACTGCAATACCTGCTTAACAGGCTCAGATAAGATAACTCGTTGCCGCCCTTGTTGATTAGCAAAATCATAATGGTCTTGAACCGACCGGTGCGCATCAAAGCGCTCTAGCCAAGCCTCTGGAGCATCCATAAAAGAGGGAGCAATAATTACATCACCCTGTTCATTTTGATGTAGCTCAAGTTGCAAAGTCTCGGGACTGAGAATAATGGTTCCCTCTAAATAGCGTGATGCGTAGACTACTTTAGCCTGAGAAGCTAATAATCGTATTTTCCCCCATGCAAGCTCTTGTTGGTGTTGCGAGCGTTCTTGATCTGATCTTTTAATAAACTGATCGATTGCTTGAGTTAAATGCCAAGCCTGTTCTGAAATTAAATATTTTTCACTACTATACTGAAGTACTGCCCCTATTAGTTGACTATCTCTTAACAAATCCTGCTCATATCGCCACCCACTAATTTCCAGTTGGAAATCAAGATCGGAAAGCGTTTTTGAACTATTTAACACAGGCACGATATCTGATTGCAATGCTGGTAACTGTAGGCTTGCAAGCAAACTAGCATGCTCAGTTTTTTGAGATAATGAATAAACTTGACTCCAAGGGATTAGCACTCCATTGTTTACAAACTGTGCGTGGCCTTCTGAGATTAACTGAGCCAAATAAAAAGCCAAGCTCATTTGTTCATCATCTAAGCTGGCTGCCCAAGTGAAAGCTTGGCTTTCATCTAGTTTAATGGCTTGCTCTGACTTTAATAGCCAACCTTCTTGGGTAGGCATAAAAATGGGAGATTGTTTTTTCCGAAAAAAATTAGCAACTTTACTTAGCATGAAACCAACTCAAATACTATTTTTATCAGGGTAAATACCCATGCTCATTAACTTATTTTTAGCATTAAACTGCCAATCACCATTATGAATTATTTTATTACTTTGTGCGCATTTCAAACCATCACCATAAGTTTTATCATTTAATTTTCGAGCCATCATTTTAAAAGGCAATTCATTATTATTATAGATAAAAGCGGCATTACCATTCATACTAAACTCTACAAAGGTATAACTGCCTATTTGCATAATAAATGCATCAAGGTCGGCATTATTTGAATCTAATATGGCGTAAATATCTTGTTCTTCACGAAACAATTTATCTATTTCTTTATTTTTCCGTCGCTGCCCTTGAGTAGTAGAACCAAATACTAATTTAGTATAAGAAATTTGATTAATATATTGTAACCAGAACTGAAATCTATCTTTTTGAGCACCATGACGACCAGAAAGAACATCAACGAATAATCTTAAATGCTCTTTAGTAACCCAAGCCAGAACCATGCGCCAAACCTTATCATCAACACGATTCCATTTAGTAGCAATACCACTAGCTTTTAGTTTCGGATTTTTCCACACATTTGGAGCAACTATATAATCTCGCAAAATATCTAAGGCTGAACTGTCCTTACACCGATAGTAGCGCTCTAAAATTAACTCAATAGCTTGATCTTTAAAACCGGGGTATTTCTCTAAATATCCTATCAATTCCTTAATTGAGTTTTTAAAAGTATCATCATTTTTATTCTTGGTGGCATGTTCTACTAAAGCTAAAGTTAATTCATGCCAAAACCAACTTTGGTTAGGAATAGCTATATCGGCTTTTACTTGGTCTAAGACAGTCGTGTTACCCTCCAGAAAATCCTGGGCATAAGGAGCACAAGGTTTTTTCGATAATAAATGAGGGTGGCTAGCAAGAGCTCTAGCCCAACGGGGTAGAATTTTATTTTCCTTTGCTCCAGAAAAGAACTTATAAGATGATGCTAAAAAAACTCTAAGCAACTCCCTATTCTTCTCTTTTTTGCCTACATCTTGAGCAACTGTTGATAGCTCTGTACTGAAATAGGAAAGTAATAACCAATACCATGCTAACCGCCAAATTTGTCTTTTGTCTATTTGTCTTTGATAATGATCAATGAGACTTTTAAATCTATCTGATTCGAGAACGCATTTACCCCCCTGCTCCTTAATAGGTTGATTGAGTGCTGCAGCAATCCAATCTTTTTCTGCAACACTTAACTCGTCCCCTCTCAGAAATTTTAAAGCTGCTGCATACGATCTCTCTTGTGGTGGAGCTGCAGATGCATAACCCTCAAACATTTTAGTAACTTGCTGCACTGCTGCTTCAACTGCTTTGGGATTGCCGATGGCAAGCGAAGGCAGATCAAAGCTAACTAAAACTGTTTGTAATTGTGCTTGCAAACGTATTAGGGGCATTTACCGAAATCCTTAGCATCCATAGCTGGCTTATCTGGCTTGACCTCATCCAATTGCCAGAACTCTAACTTAAACTCGACTCGACGGCTTTCTTCTTTAGAGGCCTTGCTTGAATTAAAGCTAAAACCACCGACTAGAAATAACTCACGGATGGCGACTTTTTCTTTTTCAGTTAAACTATGTTCTGACAAATGGCTACTATTAATAAGTGATGTGGCTTCAGAATTGCTAGATAAAGGCATTGGTATATCTGAAAGCGGAGAGGCATACAAGGCACAAACCACTTGACGGCTGCGCTCTAAGCTCAACCAAAGATTATAAAGATAAGTGCCATCTTGATCGGTAAAACCCTCAACCACGATGCGGCGAATCCACTGTTTACCCAAACTTGTATCATAAACCTTTAACAAAGTAGGAACGTATTCCCGCAAAAACCGCTGCCCCTCTAAACTAATGGCAGCTTGCCCACGCTCAAATCTCACCACTTCGCCTAAATCAATTCTGTAAGTATTTTCGTCAACCTTAACCTGTGACCATTTTTCAGAATCCAGTTTAATCTGTTTCATTAACTCCGATATTTCTTGCTCACGATTAAGTTTGCGCTGTTCTTCTTGATCAACTTTTTTAGTGACTGCTAGTAAGGTGACACTCATCACCACTAAAAATAGCGCCATTAATGCTGTCATTAAATCGGAGAACGAGATCCAGAAAGGCCTTTCTCCCTCATCCTTTGACTTTTGCTTGGGGAGATAACGATTAAACATAAGTTATCCCCTACGCATTCTTTGTAACTCTGCCCCTAGCTCTTGAACAACCCCAGTAAGTAACTCAACCCCTCCAGCCAAATGCTTATCTGTTTGTGTAATACTGTTTACTACTTGATTTTTCATAGAGCTACCAAAGGACTCAAAGCTCTTTGTAAGTACCTTATTCACATTTTCTAAGTAAGCAATGCTTTCCTTTTCAGTATGTCTTAATGTTTCAATAACCTTTTGAACATCAGCAATAAGCTCTTTCTTCAAACCAACTTCCTTCTGAACGGACTGAGCAAGTTCCTGAAGATTTTTAACCTGCTTATCAATCTCTGATCTAATACTCTGCTGCTGACTCAGGTGACTCGCTAAATGCTGGCTAGCCTGTGTGAGTAGATTACTAGTTGAAGATAATTGTGTCGTCAGTGGATTAGCCTTATCTAAAACACCAGTAATTGAGTGACCTGCCTTGGTGAAGGCATCGGCAGCATTTTTCATGCGATCAGCACCACTATTCATCCCATTTACAGTGTCAGTAGTAACACGTTTAAGTTCAGTCACGTTTGCTTGCATAATTTGAGCAGCTTCACCCACGCTTACAATTAAATCCTCAGTTTGATTTGTTAATTGTTGGTATTGTTGCTCTTGAGCTTTAGCAATCTGTGCTAAACCAGCTTGCATAGTTTGATTAGCATTTTGTTGTTGTTCATGCATTTGATTTTGCAGTTGATTGACAAAATCACTCATTTTTTCAGTCATTTTTTCTTGGCTGACTTGAGTGCGCTGCATGGTGGTTTCCATAGATTTCATCACCTCTTCCATCACAGCACCCGTAGTGGCTTGAATGTTATTAACTAAACGGGTCATGGCTTGTTCGACGCGAGACATGGTTTGAGCTGATTGATCCATAGAGGCTTGAATAGTGCGCATTTGCTCTCCAAACATCGCATCCATCTTTCCCATAAAACCTGCAATGAGCTGATCTAAAGTCCCCGCAAGGTTTTGTCTATTCTCTGCATTGTTGCCTTGTATATTATTCGCAAGATCATCTAGTGAAGAACTAACTCTACTCATAGAGTTGCCAATAAGCTGGCCTAGTTGAATATTTGCCTCTGTTTGTGCAGTAATTTGGCGCTCAGTCAACTCGGTGAGCAAAACTCGTAGATCATTGACTAAAGCATCTTTTAATTGAGCTGTTTGAACTGCATTTGCTTCATCCGCTGCAACTAAACGTGCTAGATATTCTTCACCTGCACCGGTATCGTATAAAGCATCTATTGCTTGTGTGATGCGCTCTACTTTTTTATAGGCAAAAGTTAATAAGACTTTTTCGGCAAAAGTTACAAGAATTGCACAAGTAATAGCGAATGCTGAAAGATGAAACGCCTCTTTTACACCGTGCAGGAGCGTAGATAAACTTTCACGGGCTGCACTGGCCTCTTCCGAGGGAGCAAATCCCTCTAAACCTGAAATAAGTCCAGCAAAAGTTCCAATAATACCTAAACCCGTTAAAATACCTGGCAAGTGTCTAAAGAAATCATTCCAAACCAAAAATCGGCTATCAACTAAAGCCGTTTGTGTAAAAAAAGCTTCTGCTGGTACAGTTGCTCGATACTCAAAGCCACCATCCGCACGTTTCAATCTATGTAGAGTGTCCTTGTACTCCTCCCATAAATGCTTATACGGATTGGATTTGAAAATTGACTCGCTAATTAAAGTCCCTTTTCTACCTTCTTTATGAATTAACCTTCCCATTCGGCCTAGGTTTAGTGCTAACAGCAAACTTCGTATTGCCACTAATAGAAAAACTAAAGAAAGCAATAGGATAAGTAGAAAAATAAAATAGGGAGTTGATTGAAGATTTGCTACCCACTCAAGCAGGGGCAAGGAACTTAGAGAGCTTTTAAGGATATTTAGAAAAAAACCGAGCATACTATACATAGCCAAATTTAAAATTTGATTATTACTTATCCCACTGTATAAGTAAGCAAAATAATAAAATTGAGAATGTAAAAATTACATATTGACTTATAACTATGCCACTAAAACATCCAAACCATTGATTTTATTTATTCTTTCAAGAATTAGACAATAAACCCAATAAACCCACCTCATCCAACACCAGCACCCCTAAACTCTCCGCCCTTTCTAATTTAGAGCCTGCCTCTGCACCCGCAATTAAAGCGGTAGTTTTCTTAGAAACACTATTCGATACCTTTGCACCCAAGCTTTCTAAATCCGCTTTAATAGCTTCACGTGGGCGGCTTAAAGTACCCGTAATCACATAAGTTTTACCGGCTAACGGTAAAACCTCTGCTGGTTTGGCTTCGTAATTAACCCACTGCACTCCTAATTCGCGTAAATTATGGATGGTTTTAGCGTTATGTTCTTCTTTGAAAAACTGTGTAATGCTCGCAGCACTAATAGGCCCAACATCAGGCACTATTTTTAAGGTCTCTTCATTCGCTGCCTGTAAGGCTTCGAGTGAGCCAAAATGACGGGTTAAACTTTTAGCGGTCGACTCCCCCACATCCCGAATACCGAGTGCATAGATAAACCGCTCTAAAGTCGTCGTTTTACTAGCCTGCAAGGCCGTAAGCACCTTCTCGGCCGACTTTTCACCCATACGTTCTAGGGCAACTAATTGTTCTTTAGTCAGGCGATACAAATCATCGACATGGCGGATCAGACCTTGCTCAAAAAACAGCTCGACCAGTTTATCGCCCAAGCCATCAATATTCATCGCTCGGCGTGAGGCAAAATGCTTAATCGCTTCTTTAACTTGTGCGGGGCAATACAAACCACCTGTGCAACGTGCTACAGCCCCCTCTTCACTACGCTTGACCTCAGAACCACAAACGGGACATTGGACTGGTAGCGTAATCACTTGTGCGCTAACCGGACGTTTGTCCAACACGACCCGCGCCACCTCAGGAATCACATCCCCCGCACGACGTACAATCACAAAATCACCGACCCGCACGTCTTTACGCTCGATTTCATCCATATTATGCAAAGTCGCATTGCTCACGGTGACACCACCGACAAAGACGGGCTTTAAGCGGGCTACGGGGGTTAATGCGCCAGTACGTCCGACTTGGAATTCGACCGCTTCCAATTCAGTCATTACTTCTTGGGCAGGAAATTTATGCGCTATCGCCCAACGCGGGGCACGGCTGACAAAACCCAGTGCTTGCTGAGTTTTAAGGCTATTAATTTTATAAACCACCCCATCAATCTCATAAGGCAAGCTCGCCCGTCTTGCCCCAAGCTCATTGAAGTAACCCATGCAAGCTTGCGCCCCCTGGACGATTTTTATCTCAGGGCAAACCCGCAAACCCCATGCTTTAAACTGCTGCAAAATCTCGTAATGTGTATCAGGAAGCTGACCACCTTCAGCAATCCCCAGCGAATAACAAAACATTTCTAAAGGGCGTTGTACGGTAATACGCGGGTCAAGCTGGCGTAAACTACCCGCAGCAGCATTGCGTGGATTCGCGAAGGTCTTTAAATTCTCCGCCGCTAAACCTTGATTAAGCTGATTAAAACCAGCTTTCGGCATATAAATTTCACCGCGCACCTCTAAACGCGCCGGGTAATCCTCTCCTAATAAACGCAAAGGTACGGATTGAATCGTGCGCACATTCGCGGTCACATCCTCGCCCGTTTCACCATCACCACGGGTGGCTGCCCGCACCAACACACCGTTTTCATACAATAGACTGATCGCCAAACCATCCAGTTTTGGTTCGGCGACATATTCAAGCTCAGTTTCATCTTTCAAACGCTCGTGGATGCGCCGATCAAAATGGTCTAGCTCTTCCTCGCTAAACACATTCGCTAAAGACAACATCGGCAATTCATGGCGCACGCTGCCAAACTCGCTTAAAGCTTCACCGCCCACTCGTTGTGTGGGTGAATCTGAGCGGATGAACTCCGGGTGTGCATCTTCTAAAACTTGTAGCTCCCGAAACAAACGGTCATATTCCGCATCAGGAATTTGTGGATCATCGAGCACATAATACAGGTGATTGTGGTGGCGAATTTCTGTGCGTAAGGCTTCGATTTGTTCTTGTATTGATTTCATAATTTTTATTCCAAGAAAAAGCGGTAATTGAAATCATCAATTGAATCTTCTTCAGGTTTATAATTGAACCGCTTTAGCTCACGGAGTCGCAGTGACCTGCGGATTTCTTTATTTAACTGATAAAGACTTAAGGTTATTACTGCACGCCGCTGGTCTTCCTCAGGTGCAGCGGGATTAGGCTCTATTTCGCCGGATTTATAGTTATTTATAAAATAACGCTCAAATGCATAATCCGTTTCATCTGGCTTTAGAAGTAGCTCATCAAACTGATCACCTTTTCCTTGGCATACATCACAACAGATAAATAGATTAGACCAAGTGTATGCTAAATCAGGAAAAATACTTTTAGGTTTAAAATGTTCTACCGTTTCTCGACTCTCAGAACCAACCGAACCATCACAAAATGAACATCGGCCTTGGGTCATCGTGGATAAAACCTGACGTAACTCCTGATAACAGGCTTTATTACGCCAACTGAAAGAAAACGAAGGATTTTCTTGCCGAGCTAATACAAAATCTTGTGTCCAGACCCAATAGTTTTCAAATAAACAAGCAGGTGGCTCTAAACGATTTAATTTACGCAAGTATGATCTCCTGACTAATTAGTCGAGAGACTTGCCGCAACTCACGCTCAATAATAAACTGTGCTTCCTCACCACGATTTGCAACCCTCTTGGCAAACTCTAAAAACTTATCGCTTATTTGCTTGTTTTTAATAACTAGATCACGCTCTTTATAGAAGTCAGCAAATAGCTGCTCAGTTTCAATATCAAACTCTTCAGAGACTCCGAAAATCTCCTCTAAGATGAGCTGATAACTTTTACCTGCCGCCGAAGGAATACCCTCAATAACACCTGAGCTAGCCTTTTGATTCACTTCTGGCAATTGATACACCCAGGCATCTTCGACAGAACCCACAACAAATGGAGAATGCGTTGATGCAAAAATTTGCGCATTCGGTAACAATTTCTGCACAGCAGGAAGAATACGGCGTTGCCATTTGGGGTGCAGATGAATATCTATTTCATCTAAAAGCAAAATAATCGGTTGGGAAAAAACATCTTTTTCTTTATCTTTCCAAGGTATACTTTCTAAACGCAGAGAAAGATCAGCTACCCAACTAATAATAGATTTAAGTCCATCAGGCAGACCATCAAACTGAATCTGAGCATTGTTGACAATCAAGGAAACATTTAAAGGCGAGCGTTCAAGCTTGAACTCAACTTCTAAATCACAAACCTCTTTAATTAATTTAGTGATGCGTTTTAAAGCAAGATCATATTGCTCAGCATCTTTAATATCATTATCTGCACGCGCTAATGCAGCTTGAGCACGATTATTGGCGATCCACTGTAGTAATAATTGAGGACGCACGGTTTGGTCAAATGATAATGAGTTCTGAAATGGGGGAGTAGATATTGCTTGAATAGCACCTATTTCTGTCTGTTGCAAACTACGAAGTCCAGAATAAGCAAATACTGCAAAAGAAAAATTATTCTGTGAACCTACACTACGTGGGTCATATATAGACGCATATGCTTTATATTTGCCAAATAAGCCTTCGAAATTCTCTCCATATCCTACAAAACGACCTAACCTCTCATCTGAAGACATTGGAACATGACTGCCAAATATCTCAATATCCTGTATCGGTTTTCGCGCTAACAAGCCTGCGTTATTATTAAACTTAAAACAGACATAGCTTTCATTGTTCTTAAATCGCCTGCTGACCATTGGCTCATCTGAAAAGCCTCTGAAAATATCCGAAATGGCATAAAGTACTGTACTTTTACCACTCCCATTTGGTCCAGTTAGTAAGTGAATTTCAGCCTTTTTCGCATCAGCTTCTAAGGTTTCTATCGGCTTAAAATCAAAACGGACTTTCTCAAAGACACCCACTTGAAACAACTCAAGACCTTCAAGACGATAAGGCACTCTTGCTAACTCATCCATTAGAACTCACCTCGCAAACACTGCTATCGATTCCACATGTGCCGTATGCGGGAACATATCCATTACCCCCGCCCCGACGAGTTTATAGCCTTGATTATTCACTAACTCACCGGCATCTCGGGCTAGAGTAGCGGGATCACAAGAGACATAAACAATGCGCTCAGCCTTCAATTTGCCTAAATACGGAATGAGTTCTTTCGCGCCCACCCGAG
>AATN01000059.1_pt1 | contig 28639 bp, 17 predicted proteins | sample 270648 | NCBI WGS metagenome assembly AATN01 (sample SAMN02954269, study PRJNA17659) | bioreactor sludge metagenome | biome: terrestrial; feature: bioreactor; material: sludge; isolation source: Enhanced Biological Phosphorus Removal (EBPR) bioreactor sludge | place: Australia: Brisbane, Queensland
CCGATCCGAAGGTGTTCACCGCTACTTCACGGGCAACCGACGGCTTCACCGGCACCGGCAGTGTCAGCGTCGCCGATGCCAGCTACACCGATACGGCCGGCAACACCGGAAGCGGCAACAGCGACACGGTGCCCATCGACACCGTCGCACCGAGCGTCGTTGTCGACATTATTGACGCCAGCCTGAACAGCGCCGACAAGGTGTCGACCGTCACCTTCACGTTCAGCGATGCCCCGGTGGGCTTTACCCTGGCCGACACCACGGCCGTCGGCGGCACGTTGAGCGGCCTGACACCCACCGCTGACCCGAAAGTCTTCACCGCCACCTTCACGGCAACCGACGGCTTCACCGGTCTGGGCAGCGTTGCCGTTACTGCGGGCAGCTACACCGATGCCGCCGGCAACCCCGGTACGAGCGGCAGCGACACCGTCCCCATCGACACCGTGGCTCCGAACGTCGTCGTCGACATCGTCGATCCCAGCCTGAACAGCGCCGACAAGGTGTCGACCGTCACCTTCACGTTCAGCGATGCCCCCGTGGGCTTTACCCTGGCCGACACCACGGCCGTCGGCGGCACGCTGAGCGGCCTGACACCGACGGCCGACCCGAAGGTCTTTACCGCCACCTTCACGGCAACCGATGGCTTCACCGGTCCGGGCAGCGTTGCCGTTACTGCGGGCAGCTACACCGATGCCGCCGGGAACCCCGGTACGAGCGGCAGCGACACGGTGCCCATCGACACCGTCGCTCCGAGCGTCATCGTCGACATCGTTGATCCCAGCCTGAACAGCATCGACAAGGTGTCGACCGTCACCTTCACCTTCAGCGATGCGCCGGTGGGCTTTACCCTGGCCGACACCACGGCCGTCGGTGGTACGCTAAGCGGCCTGACGCCGACGGCCGATCCGAAGGTGTTCACCGCCACCTTCACGGCAACCGACGGCTTCACCGGCACCGGCAGTGTCAGCGTCGCCGATGCCAGCTACACCGATACGGCCGGCAACACCGGAAGCGGCAACAGCGACACGGTGCCCATCGACACCGTCGCACCGAGCGTCGTTGTCGACATTATTGACGCCAGCCTGAACAGTACCGACAAGGTGTCGACCGTCACCTTCACCTTCAGCGATGCCCCGGTGGGCTTTACCCTGGCCGACACCACGGCCGTCGGCGGCACGGTCAGCGGCCTCACCGCCACGGCCGACCCGAAAGTCTTCACCGCCACCTTCACGGCAACCGACGGCTTCACCGGTCCGGGCAGCGTTGCCGTTAGTGCGGGCAGCTACACCGATGCCGCCGGGAACCCCGGTACGAGCGGCAGCGACACCGTCCCCATCGACACCGTGGCCCCAAGCGTCGTCGTCGACATCGTCGACGCCAGCCTGAACAGCGCCGACAAGGTATCGACCGTCACCCTCACTTTCAGCGACGCCCCGGTAGGCTTTACCCTGGCCGACACCACGGCCGTCGGCGGCACGCTGAGCGGCCTGACGCCGACCGCCGACCCGAAGGTGTTCACCGCCACCTTCACGGCAACCGACGGCTTCACCGGTCCGGGCAGCGTTGCCGTTACTGCGGGCAGCTACACCGATGCCGCCGGCAACCCTGGTGCGAGCGGCAGCGACACGGTGCCCATCGACACCGTCGCCCCGAGCGTCGTAGTCGACATCGTCGACCCCAGCCTGAACAGTACCGACAAGGTATCGACCGTCACCTTCACGTTCAGCGATGTCCCGGGGGGCTTTACCCTGGCCGACACCACGGCCGTCGGCGGCACGCTGAGCGGCCTGACGCCGACGGCCGACCCGAAGGTCTTTACCGCCACCTTCACGGCAACCGACGGCTTCACCGGCACCGGCAGCGTCAGCGTCGCCGACGCCAGCTACACCGATGCCGCCGGCAACGCCGGAAGCGGCAACAGCGACACCGTCCCGATCGACACCGTGGCTCCAAGCGTCATCGTCGACATTGTCGACGCCAGCCTGAACAGCGCCGACAAGGTGTCGACCGTCACCTTCACGTTCAGCGATGCCCCGGTGGGCTTTACCCTGGCCGACACTACGGCCGTCGGCGGCACGCTGAGCGGCCTGACGCCGACCGCCGACCCGAAAGTCTTCACCGCCACGTTCGCGGCAACCGACGGCTTCACCGGCACCGGCAGCGTCAGCGTCGCCGACGCCAGCTACACCGATACGGCCGGCAACACCGGAAGCGGCAACAGCGACACGGTGCCCATCGACACCGTCGCACCGAGCGTCGTCGTCGACATCGTCGACGCCAGCCTGAACAGCGCCGACAAGGTGTCGACCGTCACCTTCACCTTCAGCGATGCCCCGGTGGGCTTTACCTTGGCCGACACCACTGCCGTCGGCGGCACGTTGAGCGGCCTGACACCGACGGCCGACCCGAAAGTCTTCACCGCCACCTTCACGGCAACCGACGGCTTCACCGGCACCGGCAGCGTCAGCGTCGCCAACGCCAGCTACACCGATACGGCCGGCAACGCCGGAAGCGGCAACAGCGACGCGGTGCCCATCGATACCGTCGCCCCGAGCGTCATCGTCGACATCGTCGATCCCAGCCTGAACAGCATCGACAAGGTGTCGACCGTCACCTTCACCTTCAGCGATGCGCCGGTGGGCTTTACCCTGGCCGACACCACGGCCGTCGGTGGTACGCTAAGCGGCCTGACGCCGACGGCCGATCCGAAGGTGTTCACCGCCACCTTCACGGCAACCGACGGCTTCACCGGCACCGGCAGTGTCAGCGTCGCCGATGCCAGCTACACCGATACGGCCGGCAACACCGGAAGCGGCAACAGCGACACGGTGCCCATCGACACCGTCGCACCGAGCGTCGTCGTCGACATCGTCGACGCCAGCCTGAACAGCGCCGACAAGGTATCGACCGTCACCTTCACGTTCAGCGATGCCCCCGTGGGCTTTACCCTGGCCGACACCACTGCCGTCGGCGGCACGCTGAGCGGCCTGACACCGACGGCCGACCCGAAGGTCTTCACCGCCACCTTCACGGCAACCGACGGCTTCACCGGCACCGGCAGCGTCAGCGTCGCCAACGCCAGCTACACCGATACGGCCGGCAACACCGGAAGCGGCAACAGCGACACGGTGCCCATCGACACCGTTGCACCGAGCGTCGTCGTCGACATCGTCGACGCCAGCCTGAACAGCGCCGACAAGGTATCGACCGTCACCTTTACCTTCAGCGACGCGCCGGTGGGCTTTACCCTGGCCGACACCACGGCCGTCGGCGGTACGCTAAGCGGCCTGACACCGACGGCCGACCCGAAGGTCTTCACCGCCACCTTCACGGCAACCGACGGCTTCACCGGTCCGGGCAGCGTTGCCGTTAGTGCGGGCAGCTACACCGATGCCGCCGGGAACCCCGGTACGAGCGGCAGCGACACCGTCCCCATCGACACCGTGGCCCCAAGCGTCGTCGTCGACATCGTCGACGCCAGCCTGAACAGCGCCGACAAGGTATCGACCGTCACCCTCACTTTCAGCGACGCCCCGGTAGGCTTTACCCTGGCCGACACCACGGCCGTCGGCGGCACGCTGAGCGGCCTGACGCCGACCGCCGACCCGAAGGTGTTCACCGCCACCTTCACGGCAACCGACGGCTTCACCGGTCCGGGCAGCGTTGCCGTTACTGCGGGCAGCTACACCGATGCCGCCGGCAACCCTGGTGCGAGCGGCAGCGACACGGTGCCCATCGACACCGTCGCCCCGAGCGTCGTCGTCGACATCGTCGACACCACCCTGAACAGTACCGACAAGGTGTCGACCGTCACCTTCACGTTCAGCGATGTCCCGGTGGGCTTTACCCTGGCCGACACCACGGCCGTCGGCGGCACGCTGAGCGGCCTGACGCCGACGGCCGACCCGAAGGTCTTTACCGCCACCTTCACGGCAACCGACGGCTTCACCGGCACCGGCAGCGTCAGCGTCGCCGACGCCAGCTACACCGATGCCGCCGGCAACGCCGGAAGCGGCAACAGCGACACCGTCCCGATCGACACCGTGGCTCCAAGCGTCATCGTCGACATTGTCGACGCCAGCCTGAACAGCGCCGACAAGGTGTCGACCGTCACCTTCACGTTCAGCGATGCCCCGGTGGGCTTTACCTTGGCCGACACCACTGCCGTCGGCGGCACGTTGAGCGGCCTGACACCGACGGCCGACCCGAAAGTCTTCACCGCCACCTTCACGGCAACCGACGGCTTCACCGGCACCGGCAGCGTCAGCGTCGCCAACGCCAGCTACACCGATACGGCCGGCAACGCCGGAAGCGGCAACAGCGACGCGGTGACCATCGATACCGTCGCCCCGAGCGTCGTCGTCGACATCGTCGATCCCAGCCTGAACAGCATCGACAAGGTGTCGACCGTCACCTTCACCTTCAGCGATGCCCCGGTGGGCTTTACCCTGGCCGACACCACGGCCGTCGGTGGTACGCTAAGCGGCCTGACGCCGACGGCCGATCCGAAGGTGTTCACCGCCACCTTCACGGCAACCGACGGCTTCACCGGCACCGGCAGTGTCAGCGTCGCCGATGCCAGCTACACCGATACGGCCGGCAACACCGGAAGCGGCAACAGCGACACGGTGCCCATCGACACCGTCGCACCGAGCGTCGTTGTCGACATTATTGACGCCAGCCTGAACAGTACCGACAAGGTGTCGGCCGTCACCTTCACCTTCAGCGATGCCCCGGTGGGCTTTACCTTGGCCGACACCACGGCCGTCGGCGGCACGTTGAGCGGCCTGACACCCACCGCTGACCCGAAAGTCTTCACCGCCACCTTCACGGCAACCGACGGCTTCACCGGTCCGGGCAGCGTCGCCGTTACTGCGGGCAGCTACACCGATGCCGTCGGCAACCCCGGTACGAGCGGCAGCGATACGGTGCCCATCGATACCGTTGCTCCGAACGTCGTCGTCAACATCGTCGATCCCAGCCTGAACAGCATCGACAAGGTGTCGACTGTCGCCTTTACCTTCAGCGATGCCCCGGTGGGCTTCGCCCTGGCCGACATCACCGCTGTCGGCGGTACGGTCAGCGGCCTCACCGCCACGGCCGACCCCAAAGTCTTTACCGCCACCTTCACAGCGACCGACGGTTTCACCGGCACCGGCAGCGTCAGCGTCGCCAACGCCAGCTACACCGATGCCGCCGGCAACGCCGGTACGAGCGGCAGCGACACGGTGCCCATCGATACCGTCGCTCCGAGCGTCATCGTCGACATCGTCGATCCCAGCCTGAACAGCACCGACAAGGTGTCGACCGTCACCTTTACCTTCAGCGACGCGCCGGTAGGCTTTACCCTGGCCGACACCACGGCCGTCGGCGGTACGCTGAGCGGCCTGACGCCGACGGCCGACCCGAAAGTCTTCACCGCCACCTTCACGGCGACCGACGGTTTCACCGGTCCGGGCAGCATTGCCGTTACTACGGGCAGCTACACCGATGCCGCTGGCAACCCCGGTACGAGCGGCAGCGACGCGGTGACCATCGACACCGCGCCACCAGTCCCGACCATCACCCTCGACGCGAGCATCACGGCTGACGACCTGATCAGCGCCGCAGAGGCCCGCAGCCCGGTCACCATTACCGGGACGGCCGGCGGCGACGCCAGGGCTGGCGACACCGTCACCCTGACGGTCAACGGCAAGACCTTCAGCGGCTCTGTCGTCGACACCGCCGGCGTGCTGACGTTTGCCATCGCCGTCCCCGGCGCCGACCTCATCGCCGACCCCGACCGGACGATCGACGCCCGCATCACCACCACCGACGCCGCCGGCAATACCGCGACCGCTACCGACAGCGAAAGCTACAAGCTCGGACCGGTGGCCGTCGCCGACGTCAATTCGGTTTCCGAACTCGCCGCCAACACGCTCTATTACAACGATGCCGCAGGCAATATCGGCATCCTTGACCCGGCGACCGGAGCGCGCACGCTGGTCGGCAATGCCGGCGTCGTCTTCGGAGACATTGCCGTGGGCCCCACCGGCACGCTTTTCGGCATCGCCCTGACGGGCTCGCCCAATACGCTGTACAGCATCAATCCGACGACCGCCGCGGCCACCCGGATCGGGCCGGTGACAGGTGCGCCCTTCGTCAATTCGCTGGTTGCCAGTGGTGACGGTCGCCTGTTTGCCGCCGCCACCAGCAGCGGCGGCGATGTGTACCAGTTGTCAACGACCACCGGCGCCGCGACGCGTGTGGGCGGTTTCGGCCAAGGGTCCTCCGGCGATCTGCTGTTCTTCGACAACGCGCTGTATCTGTCGACGACCGCCGGCACGATCCGCAAGCTGGATCTGGCGACCGGCAGCGTCTCCACGGTAGTCAGCGGCTTGCCCACCGACCTCTACAACCTGGCGCAGACGGATGTCGGGACGTTCGTCGGGAGTACGGCAGGTGGGGCGATGTACAGCATCGACCTTGCCGCAGGGACTGCCGCAGCGACCGGGGTGGTGACGGCTGGACAGCAGATTTATGGCTTCGCGGCGGCGCCCGTCGGCAGCCCACTGGTGACGGTTGTCGGCGATGTGACGCCGGGAACGCCTGGTCAGGACTACGATCCCGACAGCAGTGCCAACCTCACGGTTACCGGCGTCGCTGCGGGCATTCCCGCAGTGCCCCCGGCGGCCGGTGTCGGGGCGGCTATCGACGGGATCTACGGCAAGGTCGTCATCGCTGCCGATGGCAGCTACAGCTACACGCTGGACAATTCTCGCGCGGCGGTACAGCGGCTTGGCGCCGGCGAGGTCGGCAGTGACGTCTTCACCTACAGGGTCACCGATGCCGATGGCGGCGTGGATACCGCGACACTGACCATTCAGGTCAACGGCGCCGGCGAAGTGGCGCCGCCGATCAGGACCGTCGGGACCAGCGGCAACGACGTGCTCAGTGGCAGCATCGCCGCCGACAGCATGCGCGGCGATGCCGGTAACGACACGATGAGTGGCGGTCTGGGCGCCGACACCATGATCGGCGGTGCCGGCAACGATCTGATGAGCGGCGGCCTCGGTGCCGACGTCTTCCAGTGGCGTCTTGCCGATCGCGGCGCCGCCGGGGCGCCGGCGGTCGATACGGTGACCGACTTCAGCAATTCCTCGCGTGCGTCGGGTGGCGACGTCCTCGATCTTCGCGACCTGCTGCAAGGGGAGAACTCCTCCTTGAGCAGCCTCGACAACTACCTGCACTTCGACGTTTCGGCAGGCAGCACCACGGTGCAGATCAGCAGCAGTGGTGGCTTCGCCAGCGGCTACAGCGCTGCTGCCGTTGATCAGCAGGTGGTATTGGCCGGCGTCGACCTGTCTGCCGGCGGCTTGACGACCGACCAGTTGATCATTCAGGACCTGCTCACGAAAGGCAAGCTGATTACCGACTAGGCGGCCTCATTCCGGTGTCCCGTTCGTTCGGGACAGCGAAACCGCCGGGCCGGTGACTCCGTCGAAGCCGAGTTCCACGAGCGCCAGCCACTCTGCTCGCGTCTCCACGCCCTCGGCGAGCACCTGCAGGCCGATGCCGTGGGCAATGCCGCTCAGCCCCTCGAGGAAAGCGGCGTTGCCCCGGTTGCTGTCGAGTCCGCGGATGAAGCTCGCGTCGACCTTCAGATAGTCCAGCCCAAGATCATGCAGCAGCCCGATCTGGCTGAACTGATGGCCAAAGTGTTCCAGACCGATGCGGCAACCGGCTGCCTTGAGCCCGCGGCTGAGTTCGCGGAACGCCGCCAGATGCCGGAGTGCGCCATTCTCGGCGACTTCCAGCCACAGCCGACGCGCCTCGCTCGCATGCGCGCCAAGCATGCCGAGCAGACGTTGCCGGAAGCTCGCATTGGCGACGGAACTGGCCGAAAGATTGATGGCCAGTCCCGGCAGGTCGGGTCGCGCGGTCAACTCCTGCAAGCCCAGCGCCACGGCAGCGAGATCGAGGGCCGGGGTCAACCGGAGCCTTTCGGCCAGAGGCAGGAAGCGGCCAGCGGCCAGCCACTCGCCGTTTTCCTCCGCGAGCAGCCGCAGCGGACACTCGCGGTGCGAAAGGCCGCCGGCGGCATCGACCACGGGGAAGGAGACCAGACGCAGCCATTTCCGGTCGACGGCGCGCGTGATCGCCTGTGCCCACTGCTCGGCCGTACGAGGGCCGTGGTCGCCGGCAGCGATGACGGCCTCCCGGATGGCGTTCACGCCTTCCGCTTCGGCCGCGGCCAGTGCGGCATCGACGCGGGCCAGCAGGGTCTCGAGGTCCGTCGGCCGGCAATAGCTGCCGAGGCCGATCGAGACGATCGTCTCGCCTTCGACATAGGGTTTGCCGGCCTCGATGAGCGCCGCGAGGAGCACGTGCGCGGCGGTGTGGGCGTCGCGTCCGGCGGCGAGCACGATCGCAAAGTCGGCGCCGTTGAGGCGCGCGGCAATGCCCTGGCTGTCCGGATTGGCGAATGTGCCGATGACCTCGGCCGCCTGCCGCAGGAAAGCGTCGGTGGCGGCGCGACCGAGGCGGCGGTTGATGCCGGCCAGGTCGGCCAGCCGAATCAGCAGCAGCGTACCTTCTCCGGCGTCCTCGGCGTCGAGTGTCTGGCGCAGGCGGGCCATGAAGTGGCCACGATTGGCGAGGCCGGTCAGCGGATCGCAGTTCGCTTCCCGGCGCAGAATCTCGAGCCGGGCAGCCTCCTCCTCGAAGATCGTTCGGAGGCGACCGACCGTGCTGTTCATCGCCAGCGCGAGTCGCCTGAGTTCGGGCACCGTGGGCTCGGCTATCGTCACGAAGCGGCGTTCGCTGATCGCCGTCGCCTGGTCGATCACCGCCTGCAGCGGCGCTTTCAGGCGGCCGAGGATGATCGATCCGAGGAAGCCGCCGACCAGACTGGCGAGCGCCAGGGCGCCAGTCGTTTGCCAGACGTTGTCCCACAGCGCACCATAGGCCAGGCGGCTGTCGCTGATCAGGGTCAGCGTACCGACCTGCTGCCAGCCCTTGCTGATCTGCGCCTGGCCCGGCACGGCGCGAATCGGCAGCCAGCGCGCAAACCACTCCGGCGCATCGAGATCCAGTGGCCCACTGGCGCGTTCGGCAATCGTCCGTCCTTCGGGATCGATGACGCGGACCAATTCATAATGGCCGCTGTCGAAGAGCGCCGCGACGGTCAACTCGATCATCACCGCGTCGGGGTTGCTCTGGCTCATCGACAGCGCGAGTGCCGCGGCGTTGTCCGAATTCTTGATCGACAGTTGCGATTCGAGATAGGCCCGCGCACTCAGCATCGAGGCGATCAGGCTGCCGCCGAAAGCAAGCAGCATGCAGGTGATGATGGCAAGCCAGAACTGGCGATACATGGACATGGTGGTGATCCTCGGTCAAACGTTCCTGGTCGACGCTATTCGAAACCTTCGGCGCGCGCCCGTTGCAGCAGGTCCTGCCAGCGCGAGAGCCGGCCGATGCCGCCGGAGCTGGCCTTCAAGGCGCCAGAGACGCCAGCGAAAATGCCTTCGCTATTGAAACTGAACACCGGTTGCAGGTCGGGGCGCCTCGATGCCGGCTGAATCGCGGTCTGCAGGTTGTCGAGCACCAGCGGTTCGGCGCTGGGCGTCGCGTAGTAGGCAAGGACCATGTGTGCCTGCTGGACCTCGCCGGCGCCGGTACTCAGCCGCGCCTTCACGTAAACCAGGCGCATCCTGGCGACCGGCACGCCGGCCAGGCGCAGGGAGTAGTACTTGGCAATCGCGAAGTCCTCGCAATCACCCCGGCCGCGTCCGATGGTCTCCAGCGGCGTGGCCCAGTAATCGCTTTGTCGCCAGATGTTCAAGTCATCGTCGAAGACGATATGGCGGTTGAAGAAGTCGTTGATCGCCTGCAGTTTCCTGCCTTCGGCGAGTGGCTTCGCCGCTGCGACGAGTTGCAGCCAGTCGTCGAGCAGGCCGATTCGCCCCGGCCCGAAGCGTGCCACCAGTTGTTGTTGGAGCGCCGTCCGGTCGGGCCCGGCAGCGGGGCAGCACAGCGCCAGGAGGAAGAGCATCAAGAGCAGCGGCCGGCAGCATCCGGGAAACGCCTGCGGCAACCTGGCCGAGCCAGTAAGTAACGAGAGTTGAGCGAGAATCGGCAAGGCTGGACGATCTGCGGGCGGGCTGGAGTGGGGCGTGGCGCAAGGCGATGTCCTGAGTATAATGCCGCGACCTACCTACCTGGGATGAGCCTTGTCTTGATGCCCACCAAAAACAGAAACCGCGGAATGGCCCGCCACACGGCCATGCTGCTGCTGGCCCTCGGGACGACGCCGGTCACCGCCGAAGTCGCTGAACACCTGTCATTGAAGGAGGCGGCGCAGGCGGCCGTCTTGAGAAACCCGGAAGTGCAGGCGCGCTGGCATGCCTTCCGCGAGACGACGGAAGAGGTCGGCGTCGCCCGGGGCGGCTTCCTGCCGCGGGTGGATGTCTCGGCCGGGATCGGCCGGGAAAGGCTCACCCCGCGGAGTGCCGGGGCCGACACGACTTACACGCGCCATGACACGCTGATCAACCTGCGGCAGATGATTTTTGATGGATTTGCCACGTCCAGTGAAGTCAAGCGGCTCGGCAAGGCCAAGCTGGTCCGCTACTTCGAGTTGCTCGACGCGTCGGAGAACACCGCCCTCGAAGCGGGGCGCGCGTATCTCGACGTGGTGCGCTATCGTCGCCTCGCCTACCTCGCCGAAGAGAACTATATTCAGCATCAGGCCGCCTACGAGCAACTAAGGCGGCGCGCCGAGTCCGGTGTCGGCAAGCGGGTCGATGTCGACCAGGCAGCCAGCCGCCTCGCTTTGGCCGACGTCAATCTGACCACCGCGCTGGCCAACCTGCACGACGTCACCGCACGCTACCTGCGCATCGTCGGCGAGCAGCCGGCCAAGGTGATGTTTGCGCCTGCCGATCTCGCGACCGCCTTTCCCGAAAGAGCCGACGCGGCCCTGCTGCTGGCCTTGCGCAACAACCCGGCCCTGCGCTCGACGATCGAGAACATCGAGGCCTCGCAATATGACCTCGAGGCCCGGCGCGCCGCCTTCAGCCCGCGTGTCGAGCTGATCGCGCGCAAGGAGAACATCAACAACTACCTCGGTCTGGACGGCTCGCGCGACAACTCGGTGGTCGAAATGCGCCTCTTCTACAACCTCTTCAACGGCGGCTCCGATATCGCGCGCGACCGCCAGTACCGCGAGCGCAAGAACATCGCGCTCGACCAGCGTGAGAAGGCGTGCCGCGACATTCGCCAGACCTTGTCGATCGCCTACCACGACACGGTGCGCCTGGCCGACCAGTTATCCTTCCTCGCCCTCCAGGTCGACCTCGTCGAAAGAACGCGCAACGCCTATCGGGATCAGTTCAACATCGGTCAGCGCACGCTGCTCGACCTCCTCAACACCCAGAACGAGTTCTTCGACGCCAGGCGTTCACAGGTCAATGCCGATGTCGACCTGTCGCTCGCCTACCTGCGCAGTTATGCGGGAATGGGACGGCTGCTCGAAAAGCTGGGGCTGAAGCGAGCGGAGGCGGAGAGCGCACCCGACGAGAAAGAGATGGCCCCGCTCGATCTTGCCCAGCTATGCCCGCCGACGGCGCCCGCCGAGATCTATCCGGATCGCGAGACGCTGGGACGCAAGGCCAGGGAACTCATGGAAGGCTCGTCGAACAGCTTCATAGGCGCGCGCAACCTGCCGACGACGGTGGCGCCGCCCGATGCTGCCGCCCGGTCGCTCGTCAACCCCGCGACAGCGATGGAAAGGGAGGGTGCACGGTGATCACAAGCTTGCCACTACGGGCGCTGCTGACCGGCGCCTGTCTGCTGCTGACGACGGGCGGCCTGCATGCGCAGGGCCGGGCCGGGTCGCCGACGCTCGACAAGATTCGTGCCGCCGAGACCGTGTACCTCGGCTACCGCGAAGGGTCGGCGCCTTTCGCCTATCTGGATCCCGAGCAGAAGGCCATTGGCTTCTCGCTCGATCTCTGCCGGCATGTCACCGATGCCATCCAGGCGCGCCTGGGTCTGCCCGCGCTGAGCGTGGTGCAGGTGCCGACGACACCGGGTTCGCGTCAGATCATGCTCGAAGCCGAGACGATCGATCTCGACTGCGGGCCGGTGACCAACACCGAACAGCGGCAGCGCTCGGTAGCCTACAGCGTCACGATCTTCGTCGCCGGCGTCAAGGCCCTGGTCAGGCAGGATTCGTCCGTTCGCTCGCTCAAGGATCTCAAGGACAAGGTCGTCGTGACCACGGCCGGCACCACGGCGGAGGCCTACATCAAATCGGCAGCTGCCCGCCAGGGGCTGCTCATCAACTATCGTTTCGGCCGCGATCATGCCGAATCCTTGCGCCTGCTGTTGCGTGGGGATGCCGACGTGCTGGTCCTCGACGATGCGCTGCTGGCTGGCCTGCTGTCGAACCTTCCGCCAGCCGAACGCGGTCGTCTGGTCGTCCTGGCCGACAGCTACGGGTTCGAACCCTACGGTCTGGCGTTTCGCCGCCAGGATCCCGAGTTCAAGAAGCTCGTTGACGACACCTTGGTCGGCGTGATGCAAAGCGGCGAGTTCGCGCGCCTCTACGGCAAGTGGTTCACGTCGCCGATCCCGCCTGGCGGCGCCAGTCTTGACATGCCGATGAGCGCGGCCCTCAAACAGCTGATCCTGACGCCCAACGACAAGGGCCTCTGAGCGCTGCCGGCGCGTCACCGGCGCGCCGGCGATTTCCATTTCCCGCGCAGGTTCGGCATTGCTATCATGCGGGCTGGTCCACGGGCATCACGGCCGCCGGTTGGCGGTTTGCCGGGAGACCGACAGGGTCTGCCCGGCACGCCGAGTTGGCGGACCAGGAGGCAGCAGACCGTCGACACAGGAAGCGGGAGGACGCAGCCCATGGCAAGTCATCGCGAGAGCCGCGCCATTGCGCGCTCACCGGAACTGCTCTTCGACATCGTCGCCGATGTCGAGCGCTACCCCGAGTTCCTGCCGCTGATTCGTGACGCAAGGATCATCCGGCGCCATGAAACGGCCTACGAAACCGAGCAGAGCCTGGCACTGGGCCTGCTCATGCATCGTTTCCGCACGCGCACCGAACTGGAGCGCCCGCGCCGTATCGTCGTCGCCTCCGACGATCGATCGTTCTGCCGTTTCGACATCCGCTGGCAGTTTTCGCCACTCGACAACGACCACTGCCACGTCGACTTCACGCTCGACTGCGAGACGCGCTCGTTCTTTCTGATGCCGATCGTGCAACTGCTGGTCCTGCCGATGGCCACCAGCATGGTCGCCGCTTTCGAGGCGCGCGCGCACGCGCTGGCTGGCGATGCGGCGTTCCCGGTGACGCGCCGGGAGGAGTGACCCCCGCGGCGGGCACCGCATCTGCTGTTGCGGCGTGCCCACGGCTGACCGCGTTTGCGCGATGGCCGCGGCAAGCGCGGAATTCCGACGGTTTTGTCGCGCCAGCCGGTTAAAATGCGAGCCTTCGCGAATCAAGGACAGCGCCGTGAGCCAAGAGTCATCAAGCAATGCTGCGAGTTCCTCTGCACTTGCCAGCACCAACTTCATCCGCAACATCATCGAGAGCGAGCTCGCCGCCGGCAAGCACGCGGCGCGCCGCTGGTCCGGCCGTCCCGGTCCGGCCGCCCAGCAGCTGGCCGGGGCGCTCGATCCGGCGAAGATCCGCACGCGCTTTCCGCCCGAACCCAACGGCTACCTGCACTTCGGCCACGCCAAGTCGATCTGCCTGAACTTCGGGCTGGCGCAGGATTACGGCGGCCGCTGCCATCTGCGTTTCGACGACACCAATCCCGAGAAGGAGGAGCAGGAATACGTCGATTCGATCGTCGATTCCGTCCGCTGGCTCGGCTTTTCCTGGGAGGAGCCGGCGTCGGAGGCGCTGCCGGAGGGCGAGTGCAACCTCTATTTCGCGTCCAACTACTTCGACTGGATGGTCGAGTTTGCCGAATACCTGATCGCCAGCGGCCACGCCTACGTGGAGAGCCAAAGCGCCGAGGAGATGCGTGCCAGTCGCGGCACACTCACCGAAGGCGGCAGCGAGTCGCCGTTTCGCGAGCGCAGCGTCGAGGAGAACCTGGACCTCTTCAAGCGCATGCAGCGCGGCGAGTTCGCCGACGGCGCGCACGTCCTGCGCGCCAAGATCGACATGGCGTCGGCGAACATCAACCTGCGCGACCCGGCGATCTACCGCATCCGCCACGCCAGCCACCACAACACCGGCGACCGCTGGTGCGTCTATCCGATGTACACCTACGCGCATCCGATCGAGGATGCGCTCGAGAACATTACGCACTCGATCTGCACGCTCGAATTTGCCGACCAGCGCCCCTTCTACGACTGGCTGCTCGAACGCCTGGCCGAGGGGGGACTGCTGCAGCGCCCGCTGCCGCAACAGATCGAGTTCTCGCGCCTGAACCTCACCTACATCGTCCTCTCGAAGCGCAAGCTGATCCAGCTCGTCGACGAGAAGCACGTTGCCGGCTGGGACGACCCGCGTTTGCCGACGCTGGTCGGCGCGCGCCGCCGCGGCTACCCGGCGGCCGGTTTCCGCCTGTTTGCCGAACGTATCGGCGTTTCGCGCTCCGATTCGCTGATCGAGTATTCGCTGCTCGAAGAGACGATGCGCGAAGTGCTCAACGAATCGGCCGAACGGCGCATCGCCGTGCTCGATCCGCTGCGGCTGATCATCGACAACTATCCGGCCGGCGAGAGCGAGGCCTGCTTCGCGCCCAACCATCCGCTGAAGCCTGAGCTGGGCAAGCGGGCGATGCCCTTCGGCGGTGAGCTGTGGATCGAACGGGAGGACTTCATGGCCCAGCCAAGCAAGGGCTACCATCGCCTCTATCCCGGCAACATGGCGCGCCTGCGCCATGGCTTTGTCGTCAAGTGCACCGGCTTCGACGTCGACGAGAACGGCGTCGTCAGCGCTGTCCACTGCGACTACCTGCCGGATTCGAAGAGCGGTACGCCGGGCGCCGACACCTACAAGGTCAAGGGGAACCTGCACTGGGTCTCGGCGGCGCATGCCTGCCGCGCCGAAGTGCGCCTCTACGACCGCCTGTTCGCCGTTCCCTCGCCGGGCGCCCGGCGCGAAGGCGACCCGGAAGACCTCGAGCGCGACTTTCGCGACGACCTCAATCCGCACAGCATGCAGGTGATCGCGGCCTGGCTCGAACCGGCGCTGAAGAACGCCCGGGCTGAAGAATGTTTCCAGTTCGAACGCCACGGTTACTTCGTCGCCGATCGCATCGATTCGCGCGACGGCGCGCCGGTGTTCAATCGGACGGTGACGCTCCGCGACGTCTGGTCGAGCAAGCCCGGGGCGAAGAAGTAAGCGGCGCGCGCCGCCGCTACAGCAGTTCCAGCACCTTCTCCGGCGGGCGACCGAGCACCGCCCGGTCGCCGCGCACGACGATCGGGCGTTCGATCAGGATCGGGTGCGCGACGAGCGCGTCCAGCCATTCCTCGTCGCTCAGCGAACGTCCGGCGTAGTGTTCCTTGAATGCCGCCTCGCCACGGCGCACGAGTTCGGCGGCCGGCATGCCGAGTTTTCTCAGCAGCTCGCGCAGTTCGTCGCGGCTTGGCGGCGTCTTCAGGTAATCGACGATCTCGGCGGCGACGCCTTTCTCGGCAATCAGTTGGCAGGCAGCGCGGCTCTTCGAACAGCGGTTGTTGTGATAGATGCGCAGCAGGGTCGGGCTCATTGGTAATCCTCGGGCAGGGAGTGATCGAAGGAAGGGTCGGCGCGCGGCCTAACGCCACAGGCTCAACGGCGGATCGGTGATGATCGCACGCAGGATGTCGCTGCGCGAAACGAAACCGACCAGCGCCTGCGTGTCGTTGACGATCGGCACGCCGTCGACCTGGTGTTCGAGCATCACCCAGGCGATCCGCCGGATGTCGGTGATCGGGTCGGCACTGACCACCGGCGTCGTCATGACGTCGCTCACCTGCCTGGCCAACGCATCGCGGACGCGCCCTTCTTCGACATTGAGCACGGTGAGCAGATCGCGCTCGCTGACGATGCCGACCAGTCGGTAGGTCGGGTCGAGCACCGGTGCCTGGTGAATGCGCCGGTCGAGCAGGAGCCGCCACGCCCGCTCGACGGCGTCGGTGCTGGTCACCGAGACGATCTGTCGTTGCATGATCTGGTAGGCGTGGTAGAGCGGGCCCCGCTCGGGGTCGCTGCGCAGCATCTCCCGGTAGGCGTTGACGGCTTGCGCCACCGGTACGCTGAAGACCGGTGGCGGTTCATCCTGGTCAATGGGCCGCACAGGGGTGCCGCGGTAAACGCCGGCGACTTCCTTGAGGCCTTCGAAGGTGCCTTGGTAGATCGGACCACTCAAGCCATATACCGAAAACACGCTGTTCTCCTCGTTCTGCAAAGTGGCGCCGTGATGGCGATTCCGGTCAATTCATTTCACTCGGTGCGCAGGGCGTCCACCGCGTCCAGCCGCGCCGCGCGCCTGGCCGGCAGCACGCCGGCGAGCAGGCCGATGAGCACGGCAATACTCTCGGCCAGCGCGACGAAGCTGAGCGGCGTGTGCACCGGCAGCGCCGGTACGAGCAGGTGAATCAACTGCGCCAGACCCATTCCCAGCAACAGTCCGAGCAGCCCGCCGAGCGCCGACAGGGCGATGGCCTCGCCGAGGAACAGGCCGAGGATCGTTCGCCGCGGTGCGCCGAGAGCGACCAGCAGGCCGATTTCGCCAGTGCGCTCGGTGACCGCGATGGTCATGATGGTGACGATGCCGACGCCGCCGACGAGCAGGGAAATGCTGCCGAGTGCGCCCACCGCCATGGTCAGCACGTCGAGGATATTGGACAGCGTGCGCAGCATGTCCTCCTGCGTCGTGATCGTGAAATCCTCGCGCCCGTGGCGGGCCTTGAGCGTCGCCACGACGCGCGCGCTGACCGCGGCGGCGGGCACGCCTTCCTCGTACGACAGGTCGATCTTCATGATCCCGTCGCGGTTGTAGAGCTCGAGCGCGCGCGCCGTCGGGATGTAGGCGGCGTCGTCGAGGTCGATGCCGAGAAACTGTCCCTTCGCTTCGAGAACGCCGATGACGCGAAACTGCAGGCTGCCGACGCGCACGCGTGCGCCCAGCGGATTGTCGGCACCGAACAGTTCCTCCTTGAGCTTGGCGCCGAGGACGATGAAGGCACGCGCATTGTCGGCGTCCTCGGCGGGCAGGAACTGGCCGCTGCGCACCCTGATGCTGAACACCTTGAGCATCTCGGCGCTGACCCCGTTCACGGTGGTACGGCGCAGGCGGCCATTGGCATTGATCTCGGTGTTGCCCCAGACGGTGGCGGTCATGCCGGTGATATGCGGCAGATGCTCGAGCGCGCGCGCGTCGTCGAGCGTCAGCGGCCGCACCGAGGTCGGGATGCCGGTCGGCGAGTGACCTGAGGTCTTGGTCTTGCCCGGCGCGACGCTGATCACGTTGGTGCCGAACTGCGTGAATTCGGCGAGCACGAAGCGATGGATGCCTTCGCCGATCGAGGTCAGCAGGATCACCGCCGCGATGCCGACGGCGATGCCGAGCAGCGTCAGGAAGCTGCGCAGCCGGTGCGCGGTGATCGCGCGCAGCGCCAGTTGCAGGGAATCGCGCGGGCGGATCATTCAGCGTCCATCGCGCCGTCGAGCCGTCGATATCGCACTCCCACGACGATTTCCGGAGTGTCGTCAGATCGATTGACATGCATGGTCATGACGCGCCCGACTGGCCAAAGAGATAGGCATGGTAGCCATCTTGTGGATACCGTTCAACCCGTTCCGACAACCCGACGCAAGACAATCCTCCCCTCGCACGGACCCTTGCCTCGCGGGTGCGAGCCACCTAGTAATCGCGACCGCGTTGCCCCTGGGCATGTATTCAACGGTAGCGCAGGTATGGATTGGTGGTGGCTGCTGCCGCCAGCGGTTCTCGGCTGACGTCAATGTCGTGAAGACTTGGCGCCCGTGCGGGTCGACGTTGATGGCGACCGGCGGCCGACCGAAGGGTGGCGGCGCAGCGCGGATTATTGCCTGATCTGGAATGGTGATTTGCGCTGCACGACGATTCCCCTCAGAGGATTTTGCGCCGACCATGTCTACCCGTGACTGGCGCTCGTATTGGTCTCCCGGCAACTGCCCCTCGTCGTCGCCTCGTCGCCTCGTCGCCTCGTCCCTCACTCTCTGGAGAATCATCATGTCGGCCACACCCGCCACCCCCATCAAGCTCTATCGCCACCCCTTGTCCGGTCACGCCCATCGCGCGCAACTGATGCTGTCACTGCTCGATTTGCCGACGCAACTCGTCGACCTCGACCTGATGAAGGGCGCGCACAAGCAGCCCGAGTTCCTGGCCTTGAACCCGTTCGGCCAGGTCCCCGTGATCGACGACAACGGAACGATCGTTGCCGATTCGAACGCGATTCTCGTCTATCTGGCACGCCGGTACGGCGGCGAGCGCTGGCTGCCGAGCGACGCCGTCGGTGCAGCCGCGGTACAAAGGTGGCTGTCCGTGGCCGCCGGCCAGATCGCTTTCGGGCCGGCGGTGGCGCGTCTGGTGGTGGTATTCGGGGCGAAGAAGAATGCCGACGAAGCGATTGCCCTTGCGCACGCCGTCTTGAAGGTCATTGAAGATGAGTTATCGCGGCACACCTTCCTCGTTGGTGACGGGATGACCATCGCCGATGTGGCTGCCTATACCTACCTCGCGCATGCCCCCGAGGGCAACGTGTCCCTGGACGCTTACCCGAAGGTGCGCGACTGGCTGGCCAGAATCGAAGGCCTGCCCGGCTTCGTTGGCATGCAGAAGACCGCCGTTGGACTGGCCACGTGATCAGCGGACCCGGGAGTCGGCAAGGATGAGCGCGACAACAGCGTCCCCCTGGCACCGCGGCGAACGCGAGCTGCAACAGAGCGTCGGCGTCGCCGAGCGCATGGAGGTCTTCGGCCGCCAGGTCATCCGCGACTTCATGCCGGAGCAGCATCGCCGCGTTCTACCGGCAGCTCCCATTCCTGGTGATCGCCGCCGTCGACGCGAGCGGCGATCCCTGGGCGACACTCGTCGAGGCGCGTGCCGGTCTGGCGCAGTCAGCCGATGCGCGGCACCTGCAGATCAACGCCTTGCCTGGGCGGGGGGATCCCGCTGGCGATGCCCTGATGCCGGGCGACGGCATCGGCGTGCTCGGCATCGAGCTGCAAACGCGCCGCCGCAACCGCGTCAATGGCAGAGTCGTTGCGCGCGACGACCGCCAGCTGACGCTGCAGGTCGAGCATGCCTTCGGCAACTGTCCGCAATACATTCAGGCGAGAGCGTTCAGGTTTTCCGGTGATCCCGCCGAGCCTTTCGTCGGCCGCACCGAAGTCCTGGTCAAGCTCGACGCCGAGGCCAATGCCATGATCGGGGCTGCCGATACCTTCTTCGTCGCCAGCTATGTGGATCCTGAGGGGGATGCCGGCAGACGCCAGGTCGACGCCTCGCATCGTGGCGGCAAGGCCGGCTTCGTGCGTATCGACGGCGATGTGCTGACCATCCCCGACTTTGCCGGCAACCTGCATTTCAACACGCTGGGCAATCTGCAGGTCAATCCGCGGGCCGGCCTGCTGTTCATCGACTTTGCCAATGGCGACCTGCTGCAGCTCACCGGCCGCACCGAACTGGTCCTGGCGGGCGACGAAGTCAGCAGTTTTCAGGGGGCCGAGCGGCTCTGGCGTCTGCACGTCGACAAGGCGGTGCGCCGCCGCGGCGTGCTGAAACTGCGCTGGCGTCTTGACGAAGTCTCGCCCAATTCGCTGATGACCGGGTCGTGGGAAGAAGCCCTGGCCCGCCAGCAGGCACAAGCACTGCGCAACCAGTGGCGGCGTTTTCGCATCGCACGCATCACCAACGAAAGCTCGACCATCAAGTCGTTCCATCTCGAAGCCACCGACGGCGCCGGTTTGCCGCTCTTCAAGGCCGGGCAGCATCTGCCCATCCGGCTGGTCGTCGCCGCGGGCGGCGCGCCGCTCATTCGCACCTACACCCTGTCGGCGGCGCCGTCGGATGGCTGCTACCGCATCAGCGTCAAACGCGAAGGACGGGCTTCGCAGTTTCTTCATGACCACACAGCCGTCGGCGATGAAATCGAGGCCCGTGCGCCACTGGGCAATTTCGTCGTGGACCCGCATGAACGCCGACCGCTCGTTCTCCTGTCGGCCGGGGTGGGCATCACCCCAATGCTCGCCATGCTCCGCGAGGTGGTGTACGAAGGCGTGCGTACCCGCGGCGTACGCCAGACCTTCTTCGTGCATGCGTCGCGCACCCTGGCCGAGCGGGCCTTCGCCAGCGAACTGCAGGAACTGGTCGAGTGTGCCGATGGTGCGGTCGAGGCGGTGCGCATTCTCAGTCAGCCCGAACCCACGGCCGTTCTTGGCAGTGACTATGACGTTCAGGGCCGCATCGACCTGCGCTTGCTGAAGGCCATCCTGCCCTTCGACGATTTTGACTTCTACCTCTGCGGCCCGGCGGCGTTTGCCCAGGACCTGTACGACGGCTTGCGGGCGATGCAGATTGCCGACGAGCGAATTCACGTCGAGCAGTTTGGCCCCTCGTCGCTTCGCCGGCGGGTAACGGACGCGGTCACGGAACCGGCCCCGCCCACCCTGCCGGCTGCCGAAACTTCCGTCGCGGTCGTGTTTGCGCGGTCGGCCAAGGAGGCCCGCTGGCAACCGGGTGGCGGCAGCCTGCTCGAACTGGCCGAAGCGCGCGGGCTGACGCCGGAATTCAGTTGCCGGGGGGGTTCGTGCGGCACCTGCAAGACCCGGATACTGGCAGGCCAGGTCAGCTACACGTCGCCGCCGGCCATCGCATTGGCAACGGACGAGATTCTGATTTGCTGCTCGGTGCCGGCGGCGGGAGCCGGCGACGCGACTGGCCTGGTGCTCGACTTGTAAGCTGCCGATGCCAGCTTCTCGCCGGCATCGGGCATCGGGCATCGGGCATCGGGCATCGGCAAAAAATGACTCGAGGAAAGGGGTTTGTCCATGAACACGCTGGAAGTTGATATCGCCATTATCGGCGCCGGCACGGCCGGAATGTCCGCCTACCGCGCCGCGCTGGCGCATACCCGCAGCGTGCTGGTGATCGAGGGAGGGCCGTACGGGACCACCTGCGCACGCGTCGGTTGCATGCCCAGCAAGCTATTGATTGCCGCCGCCGAGGCCGCGCATGCGGCAAGGCACGCCGAGGCCTTCGGTGTCGTCGTCGATTCGCTGCGCGTCGATGGCGCCGCCGTCATGCAGCGGGTTCGCGATGAACGCGACCGCTTCGTCGGCTTCGTCACCGAGGCGGTGGACCAGTGGCCGGCCGAGCACCGCCTGCGCGGTCACGCCCGTTTTCTCGACGGTCACACGCTGCTGGTTGGCGAGCACACGCGTGTCGAGGCGCGGCGCATCGTCATCGCCACCGGCTCACACCCCAACGTGCCGGCCGAATGGCGCGAGGCCGTGGGCGATCGGCTGATCGTCAACGATGACGTCTTTGCCTGGCAATCGCTACCGCAGTCCGTCGCCGTGCTCGGTACCGGGGTGATTGCCCTGGAGCTGGCGCAGGCCCTGCATCGACTGGGCGTGCACGTCTGTGTCTACGGCCGCAGCGAGCGCGTCGGCCCGCTCACCGACCCCGCCCTGCAGGCCGAAGCGCGCAAGATCTTCGCCGATGAACTGCCGATGCGCCTGGGCGTGTCCGACCTGCACCTTCGGCGTGTCGGCAACGAGGTCGCCGTCCGCGTCGGTGACGAAGAACCTGCCGCTGAACGACGCTACGCGTGGATACTGGCGGCGAGCGGCCGCCATCCGAATCTGCAGGCCCTCGGCCTGCCGCAGAGCGGGCTGCCGCTGGATACGCGCGGCGTGCCCATGTTCGATCCGTGCACGGGCCAGATCGCCGACAGCCACGTCTTCATCGCCGGCGACGCCACCCATGAGCGGGAGATCCTCAACGAGGCGGCGGACGAGGGCCGCATCGCCGGTGACAATGCCGGCCGCTTCCCCGATGTGCGCGTGCGTCCGCGTCGCGCGCCGCTGTCGGTGGTGTTCGCCGATCCGCAGATCATGCTCGCCGGACAGAGCCACGCGCAGTTGCTGCGCTCAGGGGCGGACTTTGCCGTGGGGGAGGTCTCGTTCGAAGATCAGGGGCGCAGCCGCGTGATGCTGAAGAATCGCGGTGCCCTGCATCTCTATGCCGAGCGGCGCAGCGGTCGCCTGCTGGGTGCCGAGATGCTCGGTCCGGCGGCGGAGCATCTGGGGCATCTGCTCGCCTGGTCGGTGCAGCGAGGCGACAGCGTGCAGGAGATGCTCGACAGTCCCTTCTACCACCCGGTCATCGAAGAGGGCCTGCGAACGGCGCTGCGCGGGCTGCAGCGTGCCCTGCGCATGGGGCCGCCGCCCATCGAGCATTGCCTGGACTGTGGTCCGGGCGCGTGAACTTCGCGCCTGCAGCCGGCGCATGATCGGCGTCCACACGGGCGAGGCGCCGACTGGCGTCAAGCGCGGCCAGCAGCGCAGTGTCCGCTGCGCCAAGCGAACGCCGATTCGGTTCGGCGCCCGCTACCGAGTGCGGGCACCATCGTCATTGCACTCGAGCGTGCCGGGACCGTGGTGGCTGTTCCGCTTGCAGCACCTGGCAAGTAGTTGAAGCCGCCACCCCACCCGTCCGCCCACGTCTGGCCGCTACGCCGGACCGGTAGTGCCCGCTTGCTGGTGAATGTACTTCCTGGCAGTGCGTCTATCCAGACCGGTGCGCCGTGCAACTTCTTCATAGGTGCCCAGGCGCTTGTAGAGCAGTTGACAATAGCGGGCAAGCAAGGCGCTTGCTTCGAGCCGACCGTCGTCGATCGCTTGCAGCAAGGCTTCGCTGTTCGCTCCGGCTGACGCCTCGATGGCGGCATCGTAACGTCCGGTGAGCAGGACGCGACGCACCGCCTGTTCGAGTTCGCGCACATTGCCCGGCCACGGATAATCGGGTGGCAGGCAGCCGGCGAGCGCGTCAAGGACGCGTCCGCCGACCGTTGCGTCGGCAACGCCGAGCATGCGCGTCACCAGTAGCCCGACCAGTCTGGCCAGCTCGTCCGGCGCCTCGGCGAGTCGCTGGCGCAGCGTCGGCAGCGTGATGGCGTCCGAGCACAGGCGGTAATAGAAATCGTGACGAAATTCGCCGCGCGCGATCAGTTGATGTACGGGTCGATTGGTAGCGGCGATGACTCGTCCGGCAAAGCGCTGTGGCTGGTGACTGCCGATCGGCGTGAAACTTCGCTCCTGCAATACCTGCAGGAGCTTGATCTGAATCGGGATGCTGACCTCGCCGATTTCGTCGAGAAGCAGCGTGCCGTGCGCGCTCGAGCGCGCGAGAACGCCGTCGTGGTGCTCGATGGCACCGGTGAAGGCACCCTTGCGATGGCCAAACAGCTCGGATTCGATCAGGGTCTCCGGGAACTGTGACAGGTTGATGGCGATGAAACTCTCGGCGAAGTTGGCGGCGAAACGCCGCTGGTGCCACAGGTAGGGGATGTGCCCCGAACGGCCGATCGCCGCCGCCGCCTGACCCTTGCCGGTTCCTGTTTCCCCCAATAGCAGGGTCGAGAAATCTTCCATCCGTTTCCACAGATGGGTGTCGAACAACTGCATGTCATGGGTGAAAACATTGTTCCAGAGAGCCCGCCGCAAGCTTTTCATCGATGGACTCTCGCCCACCAGTCCGGCTTCGATGAAGTAGTACGCTCGCCGCAATTGGTGAAAGAGGGCGAAATAACGAGCCGCTTCTTCCTCGGAAAAGCCTCGGCGGACCAGTTCGCCGAGGAGTCGGTCGGCCAGCGTCGCGTCGACCCGCGTTTCCCGTCGACTGGCCTGGCGCTCGATCAGGGCGTCCATACCTGCCAGATGGCGGTGATAAACGTCGAAAAGGAATACCGGCTTCGCGCAGCGGGCGTCCTCGGCGCTCAAATCACTCAACGCGAACGTCCCCTGCGCATCCAGCGCCTGCAATCGGCGACTGATGACCGTCATCAGGGCTTCGGCGTCGGCCATCCCCGGCCGCATGACGTCCCCGGCAACTTCGCGCACCTGCCGCGCCCGTGCGTCCGAGAAGGGATTGGCGAAAACGATCTTGCCGACGCGCAGAAAGAAGTCTCGATCACGCGCCGTCAGCATCTGCGACGCAGCCATGACAGCACCTCACAAGCATGTACAAAAAATGCAATGGCTGCATACATGAAACGCGTATCAGCAGCAAGAATCCGGCGGTAGCCGCATTGTAGATCAACACCTTACGGATGGCACGCAAACTGCTCGATGACCGATGCCTTAACAACCACGAAGGAGCACGCGATGAACCCTACCCTCAACCACATCAACCTCTGGATGGCCTGGATCGGCATCCTGCTGGGACTGCTCAGCGGTGCGCTGATCGGCCTTTTCTTCCACCGCGACGAGTGGCTGGGTGGCTACGGCAGCTGGCGTCGCCGCCTGCTGCGACTTGGTCACATCAGCTTCTTCGGGATCGCGTTTCTCAACCTCGCGTTCGCCAACACGGTCAGCCTGGCTGGAGCGACAGCACCCGCCTTCGCTGCCTGGTCGTTGGTGGCAGGCGCCGTGCTGATGCCGGCCATTTGTTTTCTTGCGGCATGGCGCCCGAGCTTCCGTCACCTTTTCTTCTTGCCAGTGGTGGCGCTGATCAGCGGCGCCGTGGGCCTGCTCGCTGGCGAGGTGCTGCCATGAGCCAGTCGATTGAGGGGCCATTCGCATGGCCAGCCGTGGGTAGTCAGCCCATGCCGGTGGCCGCCAGGACGAAGGAGTTGCGAATCGTCTTCATCGCCATGAGCGGACTGCGCGCCTGTGATCCCGAACTGACCGCGCTCGGCCTGACACTTCCCGGATTCGTCGAACGCAGTCGCAGCATAGCCTCGCTGCCCAGCCTCGGTCTGCTCACTCTGGCCGGGATGACGCCGGCCCAGCACCAGCGCCGCTACCTTGAAATGCCCGACCTGAGCGGCATCGATCAGCTTCCGCGCGACGTCGATCTGGTGGCCATATCGAGCTTCAGCGCGCAGATCGAGGAAGCCTATCAGGTGGCAGAACATTATCGGACCCTGCGTATTCCGGTGGTGATGGGCGGCCTGCATGTGACCGCGCTGCCGCAGGAAGCGATTGCCCACGGTGCGGCCGCGGTTGTAGGCGAAGGCGAAAGCGTGTGGCGCGACGTTCTGCACGACGCCGAGCGCGGCCGCTTGCGCCCCTTGTACGACGCGCGCGGTGCCGAATTCAACCTGGCAGCAGCGCCGATGCCGGCCTACGAACTGCTGGACATTGCGCGCTACAACCGCATCACCGTGCAGACCAGCCGTGGCTGCCCGTGGCGATGCAGCTTCTGCGCGAGTTCGATCCTGCTTACCCACAAATACAAGCAGAAACCCGCGGCGCAGGTACTGGCCGAAATCGACCACATCCGTTCGCTCTGGCCGCGGCCATTCATCGAATTCGCCGACGACAACAGCTTTTGTCACCGCGCCTACTGGAAGGCTCTCTTGCCCGAGATCGCCAAGCGCCAGATCAAGTGGTTCGCAGAAAGCGATCTCGCGATTCATGAAGACGACGAGTTGCTGAGGCTGATGCGCGAAGCCGGTTGCGTGGAGGTGCTGATCGGTCTCGAGAGCCCAACAAGCGAGGGACTCGATGGGGTGGAGACGAAGTGCAACTGGAAGCTGTCGCGGGTGCCGCAATATCGCGACGCCATCCGCCGCATTCAGGCCCAGGGCATCCGTGTCAACGCCTGCTTCGTGCTCGGACTCGACGGTCAGACGACCCGCGTCTTCGATCAGGTACTCGACTTCGTTGCCGAAGCCCTGCCGTTCGATGTGCAGGTGACGGTGCCGACACCTTTTCCGGGTACCCCGATGTTCGCGCAGTTGCAGCGGGAAGGGCGCCTGCTGGCCGATCGGGCCTGGGAGCGCTGCACCCTGTTCGACGTTAACTTCCGACCGACACATATGAGCCCGCAAGAGTTGGCAGCCGGCCTGCGCCAGATGATCGTTGCACTCTACAGCGACGAGGCGACGGCGCGCCGGCACCAGCATTTCAAGGCGCTGCGCCGGCAAACGCCGTCGATGGCCGCCTGAGGTCGAGGAAACGGCCCGCTGTTCAGCGTCCACCGATGTCGCCGATCGTCAGGGGCCAAGTGCTGTGCTCGCAGCGACGCGAGGCGATCGATCAAGCGCTGCCGCAGGGTACTGTTCGCCCGCGTTCAGATGACTTTACAGGGGCGCAGCATGGATGCCGCCCATGCCGATGGCGAAGCCGAACACCAGGCCGGAGATGGTGCCGATCTGGCCGGGAATCAGGCCCCGGGAGCAAAGCAGCGGGGAACCGACGGCGAACGCCGATTCAGTTCAGCGCCGGGTCCGCCCGCAGACGTTCGACCGCCAGATCAAGAAACGCGCGTACCCTCTGCGAGGCATGCTGTCCCTCGCGGTGCAGTACATGCACGGGCAGCGCGGGTAGCTCGAAGTCGCTGAGCACGGCCTGCAGCCGGCCGCTGCGCAAGTGCTCAGCGACCTGGTAGGAGAGCAGACGGGTCAGGCCAAAACCGCCCAATGCCGCCGCGACCGCCGAGTCGTTGCTGGTGGTGGTCATGCGCGCTTGCAGCTTGACCACGCGTGGCGCACCGTTCTCGATCAGTCGCCATTCCGGCGTCGGCGTGACGCCCGCCGCCGAGACGATCCGGTGGGCGAACAAGTCATCGGGCGTACGCGGCTCGCCACACTGTTGAAGATAGGCCGGGGCCGCACAAATGACCCGGCGCACGCGTCCAACCGGCACGGCCTGCAGCGAGGAGTCGGCCAGTTCGCCGATACGCACCGCCACATCGACACCCTCGTCGAGCATGTTGATCACGCGATCGAGAAACAGACAGACGGCGCTGACCTCGGGATAGCGCAAGAGGTATTCAGTGACGATGGGGGTGACGAACTGGGCACCGAACAGCACCGGGGCAGTCAGCGTCAGACGCCCGCGAGGTGCCCTGTGCGTGCCGCCGACCGACTCGTCCGCTTCGGCAACGTCGGCCAGAATGCGCCGACAGTCATCGGCATAGCGTGCACCGGCATCAGTCACCCGGACGATGCGCGTGCTGCGCGCCAGCAGACGAACACCGAGTTGCCGCTCGAGTTCGTTGATGGCTCGCGTCACCGCCGATGGCGACAGGTTGAGCTTGCGCGCCGCCCCGGCGAAGCCGTTGGCATCAACCACGGCCACGAGCACCTTCATGTGCTGAAGTCTGTCCATGCAGTCGCCAACTCCCTTGCGTCAGGATCTTGCCTTATCCGGGTGATGGTGCGGAGGAACACCCCGCAGTATAGTGGTCCCAGGATTCTAGGCTGTGGTTTAAGCTAGGCGCTGTCATAAGGAACGACAAGCGATGAGCGATGTGAAGACGCGGAAGGTGCACACCCCGGAGTTCAAGGTGAAGGTGGGTCTGGAGGCCTTGCGAGGGGTGAAGACGATCAACGAGATTGGCCAGGAACACGGGGTTCATCCAGTCCAAGTGGGGCAGTGGAAGAAGGCGATCCAGGAGCAAGCCAAGACCTTGTTCGAGGGCAAGCGCGGTCCCAAACCCGTCGCCGCGTATCGGGAGCCGGAGTTGTTGTACAGCGAGATCGGCAAGTTGAAGGTGGAACTGGACTGGCTCAAAAAAAGTCTGGGATCAGCCTGTCGTGATGCGAAGAGCCTGGATTGAGCCTGGGGAGTCGTTGGCAGTAGTCCGGCAATGCGTCCTGGCCGGGGTGTCGCGTGCGACGATCTATGCTCAGCAAGAACCTTCGGTGCTCGACGAAAGCGAGTTGCTACACCGGCGCCTGATTGATGAGGAGTACACTCGGCACCCGTTCTACGGCAGCCGCAGGATGGTGGTCTTCCTCGAGAAAGCGGGTCACACGGTCAATCGCAAGCGGGTTCAACGGTTGATGCGGCTGGTGGGACTGGCCGGCATGGCGCCGGGTCCGGACACGAGCCGGCGACACACAGCGCACAAGGTCTATCCGTACCACACCTCACCCACAAGCGTCTTCAAATCATGTCGTTCTCGCTGAATGCTGATGCGTATTGTTGAAGGGGACTACTCGGTTTTCGGAGGACTTGATGCCAGAATCACGGCATTATGGAGCAGCCACCCCACTCGTCCGCCGGGCTTGGCGACGCCGCCGCCCCTGTTCTTTCTGGCGAGCTCATTCTGTGAGCCTATAGCGCCCTACACTGCGGCTCATGACCCAACCCCATGAGCCCGTGCGATGAGTTTACATTTCCTCCTGAAAGCCAAAGCCCGTACCCTGTCTGTGGTTCAGGTCCTGGCGATGAGTGACGACGACGCGTTTACCCTGTTCCGCGAGGCGCGCTGGGGCGACGGGGAGGAAGTGGTCTGCCCGCACTGCGGCATGGCGCGCCAGCACTACTTTCGCCCGGCCCGCAAGATTTGGCGTTGTGCGGGCTGCCAGGAGGATTTCTCGGTCACGTCCGGAACGATTTTCGCCTTCCACAAGCTGCCGCTGCGCCTGTACTTGGCGGCCGTGATCCTGTTACCAACGCCGGAAGGGC
>AATN01000060.1_pt1 | contig 28589 bp, 24 predicted proteins | sample 270648 | NCBI WGS metagenome assembly AATN01 (sample SAMN02954269, study PRJNA17659) | bioreactor sludge metagenome | biome: terrestrial; feature: bioreactor; material: sludge; isolation source: Enhanced Biological Phosphorus Removal (EBPR) bioreactor sludge | place: Australia: Brisbane, Queensland
ACCGTGGATCCTTGCATTCCTTACGGGATGATTTAGGGATGAAAATTCCCCTCGCTTTTATCTTGGGGATGGATGCGTTCTTAGCGTTTCGCAGTTGGCATCGTTGGCAAGAGATTATGCAGCTTGCGCATTTGGTGGTAATGAGTCGCCCCGGTTATCTACCCGATCCCCATGATTGGTATGGAGAATTACTCGCGCAAACGACTTGTGAATTACGCTCAACAGCAGCAGGGCGCGTCACCTTTTTATCAGTAACGCCCTTAGAAATTTCTGCGACTAAAATTCGGGAAGCTTGTAAAAATAATAAGAGTGTACGCTTTCTGGTACCTGATGATGTATATCAATATATTGAAAGATATAGACTCTATAGTTAAAAAATCTAAGACTCCCCCTATTATTTATATTTGTTTCTAAAGGTATAAAAACTATGCAAAAACTTAAAACCTCCTTGTTTACACTGGGCATTTTTACTTTATTGTCTGCGAGTATCATGGCTACAGCTTGTGACAAGCAAAATGCAACTGCGCATAAAACTGCAGCGGCTATGCCTGCTACTGCTGTTGTAAGCGTGGGCCAATTTGCAGTAAGTGCTGCTTATGCGCGTGCAGTCCCTCCTGGACAAACCTTGAGTGCTGCTTTTCTGCAGTTGCAGAACAACGATAGTCAAGCACATGCTTTAGTTAAAGCAGAAAGTTCGGTGGCAACTGTTGTAGAGCTACATAACCACGTTAATGAAGGTGGCGTTATGAAAATGCGCAAAGTAGAAAAGATTGATTTGCCTGCAGGGAAAATCGTAGCACTTAAACCGGGTAGTTTTCATATCATGTTAATTGGTTTGAAACAGCCTTTAAAAGTCGGCGAAACAGTGGATCTAAGTTTGAGTTTCGAGGACGGCACTCGCTTAAAAGTGTCTGCACCCGTGCAAGAAGTTTCTGCACCCATGCATTAAGCTCATTAGTAGCAGGCTACTTGCTGCATGGCCTAAGCTTGCGTTAGGCTCTAAATCCCTCTTACGGTTTTAGAGCCTTTTATGAGTAGCATTCTCCTTCAAGATTACAGCGTCCAACTCAATAAACATTACCGTTTAACTAAGCTTAATTGGGAGCTGCAGGCTGAGCAGCATTGGGTGATTTTAGGTGGCAACGGAGCTGGCAAATCGGCGTTAGCGGCGATCTTGTGTGGCGTAGGTGAGCCGATTAGTGGTGTGATTCAAGGCCTACCCCCCAAAACAGCTTTAGTCTCTTTCGAAGCCCAAGCTAAGCTGATTGAGCAAGAGCGTAAGAAAGATGATGCGGATATTTTAGATGTTATCCCCGAAGGCACGCCCGTTAAAGAGCTACTCACTTTACCCAACACGGATGCGAGTCATTTAGCGGAGTTGCTTGCGTTATTTAAGTTTCAGCCTGTATTGGAGCGTGGGTTTCGGAAGCTATCAACGGGCGAAACGCGCAAACTCATGCTGATTCGTGCTTTAGCTTGTCGCCCGCAGTTGTTAGTGTTAGATGAACCCTTTGAAGGTTTAGACCTTGACTCCACAAGATTACTGGCGGATTTACTCCAGGTAGTTGCTGCACAAACACGTATGATCATGGTCTTGAATCGAGTCGATGAAATACCCAGTTTCATTACCCATCTGGCTTACATGGAGCATGGTCAACTCCTGCATCAAGTTGCGGTACAGGATCCTGTAGCCAGTGCTGATTTACAACAACTTTTGCATCTTAAAACCACTGATCTAAAAATTCCTCAAGCACCCCGTGAGCATTTGCCACCTAAGCTTGATCCTAGTCAGCCCTTAGTGCGTTTACGTAAAGCGCGGATTGCTTATGCTGAAAAATTAGTTTTTTCAGATTTGGATTGGACGATCCAAGCGGGTGAGCATTGGCAGGTCACAGGGCCGAATGGTAGCGGCAAAACTTGTTTATTAAATCTCATCACAGGTGATCATCCACAATCCTATACCAATGATATTTTTGTCTTTGGCATGCAACGTGGCACAGGTGAAAGTATTTGGCAGATCAAGCAGTATATCGGCTATGTGTCGAGTAGTTTGCAATGGGAGTATCGCGTGAGCATTACGGTGCGGAATGTGATTATTTCGGGCTTCTATGACAGTATTGGTTTGTATCAAAAATACACAGATCGCGAGCGTGTTATTGCTGAAGAATGGCTTGCTTTGTTAGGGATGAGTGAGCGTGCTACCGAGTCATTTAACCAGTTGTCTTATGGGGATCAGCGCTTAGTACTGATTGCACGGGCAATGGTCAAACATCCCACTTTATTGATTTTGGATGAACCTTGTTTAGGCTTAGATGATCTGAATCGGCAATTAGTTTTAGCCTTGATTGAGAAAATTTGCNCGGGGACTGAAACGACGGTTTTATATGTGAACCATCGGGCGCAAGATAATATTGCAGGGATTCGACAGCATTTAGCTTTAGGAAAGACATTTAACTGAAATTAGTAGCTGCCTTCAGAGGGAAAGTGTGTGCATACTTGAAGGAAGGCGAGCTTCAAATATTCTAGCTCGCCTCACGATTTTATTGCTGGTTACTTAATAGGTTCTGCAATTATGAGTTGATTTACAAGCTTAGCATTAATACTTTTATCGGCATCTGTCACACTACCATCACGGATTTTTAAGGTGATTTGATTTCCATTAATCTGCGCTGTCCGAATCCAATGGTATTGCCCTTTATTGTTTATACTATAAATTCGGCTACCAAGAGGTAATTCAGTAGGAAGAAGGATAGTTACTGAGGTACGCCCATTTTCAGGGAGATTAATAATTCGGTAGCTGATCATTTCTGGATAGAAACGTAGAAGTGATTTTTCTGGCTGGTTTTTTATAAAAATAGGTAAAAGAGTTTTTATAGAAGCCGCCCTGAAAGGATTTGATGCTTTTAGAGTAATCGTAGCCCCTGATTGGTTTTTCAGTGTTACCCAGTTTGGGTCTAAGGGATTATCATCATCGCGATCATTAACACCATCTCTATCAGTATCTAAATTACTAGGTTTGGGGAAAACTAGAAAGCTTTGATCGATAAATGCAGCGGCATTGTAGTAATTATTGCCATCTTGACTTGCACGAATGGTGCAAGTACCAACAGATAACAAATGAACTTTGTTACCTACGACAAAACAAGTGCTAAGGGTTAGGCTATTAAAATTAATCGTTAACCCTGAGGTACTAGATGCACTGAGCCAAAAGGCTTCATCACCTAGGCGCTTATTGCTAGTGGGTGTAAAAGTAATTTTTTGGTCGATTTTTGTCAGTTCTTGTAAAGCTGAACAAGTACTGCTACTTCCTCCATTGATACCCAAGCATGACCATTGGTAGGTATCAATACCTACACTTACAGAGCTTGGTATACCTTGAGTACATAGGTTATTAGGGAAAAAGTTTAAGACACGCCCATCATCAAAGCCACAGACACCGTTGATAGGAGCTGAGGTTGAAGCACTCACGGTGAAGCTTTGCTCAACTGGTGTCGCGGCTTCATAGCTGGCATCGCCACTCTGACTAGCGCGGATAGTGCAGGTTCCTATGCTTAGAAGATGTACACTTGTGCCTGTTACAGAACATACGTTTGGTGTCAGGCTACTAAAGCTGACTGCGAGACCAGAACTAGCAGTAGCGCTAATAGTAAAGTCAGCTTCTCCTAAAGTTTTATTCGTTAAACTATCAAAACTCAGCGTTTGGGCTTGTCGTATAGTCTTCCGATTAGCAGTACATTGACTGTTAGTGCCACCGTTAGAACCCAGACACATCCAACTGTAGCTAGTGTCGCTACTACTAACCGAAGATGCAGTGCCGGTACTGCATAGGTTTGTTGGAACACTACTGAGTGTTTGATTTGCATCACTTCCACACAGGCCATTGATGGGGGCTGCACTCACGGTGAAGCTTTGCTCAACTGGAGTAGCCGCTTCATAAGTTGCATCTCCACTTTGGCTAGCACGAAGCGTACAAGTGCCAGCGCTAATCAAATGTACTGTGTTGCCTGTCACACTGCATACAGTCGTCGTTAAACTGCTAAAACTGATGCTGAGACCAGAGGTGGTTGAAGCACTGACAGTGAAGTCAGGATCACTTAAGATCTTGTTGGCTAGTGCAGTGAAAGTGATAGTTTGGAGTTGTTTGAGACTATTACGACTAGCCGTACAGTTAGCATCAGTTCCACCATTTGAACCAATACAAGACCAACTGTAAGAATTCTCTGTACTAGTAATACTGGAGGCAGTGCCAGTGGTGCAGAGATTCACGGGTGGATTATTGAGTGTTTGATTTGCATCACTTCCACACAGGCCATTGATAGGGGCTGCACTTACGGTGAAGCTTTGCTCAACTGCAGTAGCCGCTTCATAAGTTGCATCTCCACTTTGGCTAGCGCGGAGCGTACAAATGCCGATAGCGAGCAGCTTTACACTGGTATCTGTAACAGAACATATAGCTGGGGTCGAGCTGCTAAAACTTACCGGGAGGCCAGAGCTAGCGGAGGCACTAACGGAAAAATCGGCTTCCCCTAAAGTTTTATTAGCTAAACTACCAAAAGTTAGCGTTTGTAAGGTTTTACTGCTATTGCGGCCCGCAGCACAGCTAGGACTTGTCCCACCATTACTGCCACTACAGCTCCATAGATAACGATTTGTCTCTACGGTCACTACTGAAGCAATACCACTAGTACATAAGTTCACCGGTAAAGTGATTAAGGTTAAGCCATGGTCATTACCACAAGTACCATTAATAGGTGTTGCGCTAACAGTGAAGCTTTGCTCAATAGTTGGAGCTGCTTCGTACTGTGCATCTCCACTTTGAGTGGCGCTTAATGTACAAGTGCCTACTGCCAGAAGATGCACACTTGTACCAGCCACTGAACAAATATTTGGTGTCAAGCTGTTAAAACTAACTGTGAGACCTGAACTAGCAGAAGCACTGACAGTGAAGTCAGTATCACTTAATAACTTGTTGGCTAGAGCAGCGAAAGTAATAGTTTGACTATTTTTGAGCGTGGTACTCCCAAAGCTGCTACTAATACCTCCAATAGTGAGTGTGGAGCTTACATTGCCAGCATAATTATTAGCAGAAGTATGCTGTACACAGATGTATTGATTATTATCTATTAAGCCACTAGTGGAAAAGCTGGCAATGTCACAGCTACAGTTATTAGTTGAGGAAACACAAGCTTCGCCATTAACAACAGACCAAGGGCTACTGATATTAATACCAGTGATTTGTACGGGTGCAGAAGTCACAGTTGTGGATAAAGGCACTCCGGTCTGTACATTAAAACTAAATATATTTGGTGTTGTATCCGTATTAATCAACGCAGATTGGTAAATACTGCCGTTATTACCTACTGTGATAAAAGTATTTTTGAAGAAGAGTGCAGCATTTCTGTTTGGTTGGCTTACGGTGGTTAGAGGTGTCCAGTTCATGCCATCTGTAGAAATAAGATTGATATCTCGTTCGTCACTCTGACTAGGATTATCTACACCGGCTGAGAAGTATAAGCCATTACCGTAGGTATTTGCAGGAGTACTTTGTCTAATAGATTGATTATTATAGAAATTTGCACCATTATCTGTAGAGTAAGCAACACCTGTAAACCAGCCACTAGCAATGAAACGATCATATAAATAGTCTACATAAGAAAAGTATGCCCAATTATTTGCTATATGAGTGCCGCTACTGCGATCTGACCAATTGATACCGTCAGTTGAGGTCAGTACCATCATGTTGCCCGAACCTGAGCCAATAGCAACAAATTGGCCATTGGCAAATGCAATGTCATTAATTTTTTTGCTAGTACCTGATGTTTGTGTTGTCCATGTCAGTCCATCACTGGATGTTAGGATAAGACCTGTATTACCTACCGCTACCCAAATATTATTACCATAAGTTACTTTTCGGAGAGTGGTGCCAGTCGTGTTATGAAAGTGACGGCGTGTCCATGTTATTGCGTCGGAAGAAGTATAAATAACTCCAACCCAGCCATCTGGATTCCAACGATAATCATCACCGACACTTACCCATAATCCATTAGCGTAGTGGATACCATATAACTCAATATTGCTGCCAAGGTCTGTGGCTGACCATGTTGCACCGTCAACAGATTTAAGAATATGACCACTCGAACCAATGGCAACTACCTTGCTACTATCACTGGCTAGGTCTTGCAGATTTTGTGTACTATTTGAAGTCCGTTGTGTCCACACATTGAGTGGATCTTCTACGGTAACCGTAATTTCAGTGCTAGCAGTACCACCTTTCATATCACTAACAGTGAGCTTGACAGTGTAAGTGCCTCCGACTGCCCATTGGTGTTCTATATCTGCATTATTTGGATTGATTACACCATCTCCAAAATCCCAATAATAGGCTAAGGCATCACCATCAGGGTCAGTGGCGAGGGCACTAAAGGTTGTACTGCTACGTGCCTTGACTTGGGTTGCACCATTGATTCCAGACAGGTTTGGTGCATTATTTCCTGACAGAGTACCCAGGTTTATTTGCACATCAATCCACTGATCCGGTTCTGTGCCACCTTTAGCAATGGGGGTAATGTGAATATCGGGTGTTACACTCGTATCAGAGTAGGTACGTCCAAGAATAATACTGCCATCTTTACGATCATCTGAGCCACTCGCACTGCGAGGGGTTGTGTCTAACAACCAGCTTCTGTTGGCACCATTCTTTAGCCAAATTAAGTAAATGCCATTTTCAAGATACTTATTGTCATCAAATTTTTGTCGATGGCCTAACCAATAATAGCCACCATTGCTGCCTCGACTGATACGCAGTGCACGATTACCACTTGCATTGACATGATCGAAGCGTTTTAGTCGGTACGAACCAGATGCGGTAATATCTTGCCATTCAGTATCTTTGACTAGCCAACCCAATCGATTTTGGCCTTCGGGGTGATAGTCATCACGGTCATCATAAGTTCCGCCCATAAAATCGAAAGAATCACCGTATTCATCTGTTGTCCCTGCTCCGACGACTGAACCATCCGTTGTTTGCCAAAAGTGTGCATGATTTAAACCATAGGTATGTCCAAATTCATGGGTGAGCAAATATTCGTTGTCATAATCAAATATCCATAGTTTTTTCCCGCCTAAACTAGCCCAACCTGGTTGACCGTCCCAAAGATTAGGGAAAAATATGCCCACCATATCGTAATTGTCAGGATTAAAACTTGAATCTGCTGTTTTCATTGCATTAATTGCATCGTTATAAGCTAAGTTATCGTCTTTGAAGTTTTGGGCAAAATTGTAATAGACGGTGCTATTTTGTGGCATGACTGCTAAGTGGGCGTCATCATTCACGGTAATGCTCGAAAAGCGGGATTCGCCTTGGGACATTTCCTCAATGTTTGTGGAGACTTTAGCCAGTGTCGCTTCAAGAGAACTCTTGGTAGTGGTCGGTGTTGGCTTGTCAGGGAAAGATACGCGGATGAAAAAGACTTTTTTGGGCGTTGTTGACCAAAGTTCTGGAGTTGCTAAAACTTGATTAATTCTGGTGGCGATAGGCGTGTTTTTCGAGTTACTGTCGGTGCTACCTAGGGGTATAGCATCTGCAAACAATATCTGTGAACCAGTTTGTGGTCCGGTCAGTTTTTCTAATGCTTCCAGTTTCAGGTTTAGACGCTCAAGGTTAGCCGTCGACGCAAAATAAAAGATTTGTCCTCCTGCTAAAGCGAGTACAGGTTTACCTTGGATCTTTTCACCAGTGAAAAAGTCATGTTGTGTATCAGTAGTTCTAGCTGGAAAATTGTGCTGAATATAGTCAATTTCATCTGCTTTGATCAATTGTAAAGCTGATGGGTAGATGGTTGCAAAACCCTCTAAGTGAATCCCTTGGACTGCAATGCCTTCTTTAGAAAGAATTTCTGCACGACTACCGTAACGTGCCAGATTTAACGATGTCTGGCTGCTGAGTAGTGTTAAATTTGTTGTCTCACCTAACACCCGTTGTTTGGGATCAAAGCGTGGTTTTTGCTGAGGTTTCAAATTTGGTTCATCTAGAAGGATGTTTATATGTGCTCGCTCACTAAACGGTTGCTCTACATAGGGTTTCAGAGCTACAGGGAGTTCGGCGTATTCCTTTAAAGAAACAGCTTGGTGCAAGGCTTGTGCAGGATTAATCTGGATGAGTTGTTTCATTTTAGCTTGGCGTACTTGAGCCAAATGTAGTCCTTGCTTAAAGGCTGCGGGTGCTATTGGTTTAAGTGAGTTGTGTTCTAACCAAGCTTTGAATTCACTGAAGACTGGATCAGTGACTGAAGTTTGCTTAGGTGGTTTTTGCGTGGCAGGTGAAGATGATAAAGTACTTGTATTATGGTTTGAGAGTGTTTGTGGTGGTTCTGTAATTGCTGTTTGGGGATTGCTAGTAGAGGGACTTTCAAGCTTATGCAGTAATTCAGTCGAGTTGAGCGTTGGAGTAATAGCGGGTGCTACTCGTTTGGCACTCGTTTCTGTTGCATTTTTAACAGTGATAGTAGTGTTTGGTGGTGTGTTAGAGGCTATTAGTAAGGTAAAAACACAGATACTAATAATACCAGCCATTATTAATGCATATTTAACTTTCAAAACTTACCTACCCTCAAGGAAATGATTGCTTATTTTTTGTTACTTGAATGATAAGTGGGATGAGTGTTTTTTAGCAAATGTATTGCGCTTTTTTTGAGTAGATTTAATAAGGGACACAAAAGGTTTATTGCACTGCACAACATCTGGGCGTGGACACATTGTTCAGCAGCGGGTAATATACGCCCCTACGTGTGCACGGGATGGGTAACCCCCATCCCGTTATTATATGTAGAACTTGGAGGTTCCTTTGAGCAAGCTGGCACTGCTAGTACTGGAAGACGGTAGCGTTTTTCGGGGGCGTTCCATTGGCTGTGATGGTCAAACGGTTGGTGAAGTGGTATTCAATACGGCTCTCACTGGCTATCAAGAGATTTTAACTGACCCGTCGTATGCGCGTCAGATCGTGACTTTAACTTATCCCCACATTGGTAATGTTGGTGTTAATCCCGAAGATTGTGAGTCGGATCAGATTCATGCTGCCGGTTTGATTGTGCGTGATGTACCCAGTGTGTATAGCAATTGGCGGGGCGAAGAGTCTTTACCCGCTTATTTAGAACGCAATAAAATTGTAGCAATTGCAGATATTGATACACGCCGTCTAACACGAATCTTACGAGAAAAAGGCGCACAGCGTGGTTGCATTGTGGCAGGTGCTAATTTAGATGAAGCAGCTTCATCTCAAGCACAAGCAGCAGCTTTAGCGTTTCCTGGTTTACAAGGTATGGATTTAGCCAAAGAAGTGAGTAGTTCAAACGCTTATGTTTGGACAGAAGGCTCTTGGCAATTAAATCCAACGATTCCGCGTGCCTCTACTGCAGCAAAAGCTAACTATCATGTAGTCGCTTATGATTTTGGCGTTAAGAAAAATATCTTACGCATGTTAGTGGATCGGGGTTGTAAGGTAACGGTAGTGCCTGCACAAACGCCAGCCGATAAAGTATTAGCCTTGAATCCAGATGGTATATTTTTATCGAATGGTCCGGGTGATCCAGAACCTTGTGATTATGCTATTACTGCGATTAAGCAAATTTTAGCAACTAAACGGCCTGTATTTGGGATTTGTCTAGGGCATCAATTGCTAGGTTTAGCGAGTGGTGCGCGCACGGTGAAAATGAAGTTTGGTCATCATGGCGCGAATCATCCAGTACAAGATATGAAAACCGGTCAAGTGATGATTAGTAGCCAAAATCATGGCTTTGCAGTAGATGAAACCAGCCTGCCTGCTAATTTGAAAGCGACACATCGTTCTTTGTTTGATCAGACCTTACAAGGTATTGAACGTACCGATTGCCCAGCATTTAGTTTCCAAGGGCATCCAGAAGCAAGTCCGGGGCCACATGATGTTGCGCCTGTATTTGACCGCTTTATCGATTTGATGCGAACTACGCGTTAAAACCTTTTTTGCTCCTCCAGATGCTGGAGGTCGGGGGTAAGTGATAGACTTAACTCCCTTAATCCCTTGTGTAAGGGAAAACGAATCACTGTGGACGATTGAACATGCCGAAACGCACGGACATTAAAAGTATTTTGATTATTGGAGCTGGCCCGATTGTCATAGGCCAAGCGTGTGAGTTTGACTATTCCGGTGCACAAGCTTGTAAAGCTTTGCGTGAGGAAGGCTATCGAGTCATTTTGGTTAACTCCAACCCTGCCACAATCATGACTGATCCCGGCACGGCAGATGCTATTTATATCGAGCCGATTCGTTGGGAGACGGTTGAAAAAATCATTGAAAAAGAGCGTCCGGATGCTTTACTGCCAACGATGGGGGGGCAAACGGCTCTGAACTGTGCGCTGGATTTATCACGTCACGGCGTTCTCAAAAAATATCAAGTTGAGATGATCGGTGCGAATGAAGTCGCGATTGAAATGGCGGAAGATCGGCAAAAATTCCGCATTGCAATGGATGACATTGGTCTGGAATCAGCTCGCTCTCGTATCGCGCATACCATGGAGGAAGCGCGCGCTGCTCAAGCTGATATCGGCTTTCCTACCATTATTCGCCCTTCTTTTACTTTGGGTGGTACGGGGGGAGGCATTGCTTATAACAAGCAAGAATTTGAGACAATTGTCGCGCGCGGCTTAGATATGTCGCCCACAACTGAAGTCTTACTCGAAGAGTCTTTATTAGGCTGGAAAGAGTATGAAATGGAAGTCGTGCGGGATCGTAAAGACAACTGCATTATTGTTTGCTCGATTGAAAACTTTGACCCCATGGGTGTGCATACCGGTGACTCGATTACGGTAGCACCTGCACAGACTTTGACTGACAAAGAATATCAATTACTGCGCAATGCTTCTTTAGCGGTACTGCGCAAAATCGGGGTTGATACGGGTGGTTCGAATGTACAATTTGCGGTCAATCCTAAGGATGGCCGGATTATTGTGATTGAGATGAATCCACGGGTATCACGCTCTTCTGCGTTGGCTTCTAAGGCCACTGGTTTCCCGATTGCTAAAGTGGCCGCAAAATTAGCGATTGGTTATACCTTAGATGAGTTACGCAATGATATTACCGGTGGGGCAACTCCAGCCTCTTTCGAGCCTAGTATCGATTATATTGTCACCAAGATTCCGCGCTTTACCTTTGAAAAATTCCCACAAGCCGATGCACGCTTAACCACACAAATGAAGTCAGTGGGTGAGGTAATGGCGATTGGCCGGACTTTCCAAGAGTCTTTGCAAAAAGCTTTACGGGGTTTAGAAACTGGGATTGATGGTTTGGATGAACGCTTGAATCGTGATCATCCTGAGGCACGTGATATTTTGCGTCGTGAACTCACAGAGCCACATGCTGAGCGGATTTTGTATGTAGCTGATGCTTTCCGTTATGGGATGAGCGTTGAAGAAGTACATGCTCAAACTAGTATCGATCCTTGGTTTTTAGTGCAAATGCAAGAACTGATTGCGATTGAGAAAAGTCTTGATGGTCGCCTGCTCAATCAAATGAATGCGGATGAAATGCGCATGCTTAAACGCAAGGGTTTCTCTGATCGGCGCTTAGCAAAACTGTTACATAGCACGGAGCGTAGTGTGCGTAATGCGCGCCGGAATATGAATGTACGTCCCGTGTATAAGCGCGTTGACACCTGTGCGGCGGAGTTCGCTACTAATACTGCTTACATGTATTCCACTTACGAAGAAGAGTGCGAATCTAAACCAACGGATCGTAAGAAAATTATGGTCTTAGGTGGCGGTCCTAACCGGATTGGCCAAGGGATTGAATTTGACTATTGCTGCGTACATGCGGCTTTAGCCCTGCGTGAAGATGGCTATGAAACCATCATGGTCAACTGCAATCCTGAAACGGTTTCTACTGATTACGATACCTCTGATCGTCTCTACTTTGAACCCTTGACGCTAGAAGATGTGATGGAGATTGTTGATTTAGAGAAACCCTTAGGGGTGATCGTGCAATACGGTGGGCAAACTCCACTAAAATTAGCACGTGATCTCGAAAACTTGGGTGCTCCGATTATTGGCACTTCGCCGGATTCGATTGATTTGGCGGAAGACCGTGAACGTTTCCAACAATTAATTCATCGCTTAGGTTTGCGTCAGCCTCCGAATCGTACTGCGCGGAGTATGGAAGAGGCCGTGCGCTTGGCGGTAGAAATCGGTTATCCGCTTGTGGTGCGTCCATCTTATGTCTTAGGTGGACGGGCGATGGAAATCGTCTATAACGAGAATGAGTTACGCCGCTATATGAATACCGCAGTATCAGTCTCGAATGATTCCCCGGTACTTTTAGATCGTTTCTTAGATGATGCGATTGAAGTGGATGTCGATGCGATTTGTGACGGACAAAACGTACTGATTGGTGGCATTATGCAGCATATTGAGCAAGCAGGGATTCACTCAGGTGACTCAGCGTGTTCGTTGCCACCGTATTCTTTAGACCCAGCGATTCAAGATGAGCTACGTGCCCAAACAGCACGCATGGCAAAAGCCTTGAATGTCATTGGCTTGATGAATACTCAATATGCGATTAAGAATAATGAGGTGTATGTGCTGGAAGTGAATCCGCGCGCTTCCCGTACCGTGCCTTATGTGTCTAAAGCGATTGGTCACCCATTGGCAAAAATTGCCGCGCGTTGTATGGCCGGTCAAAGTTTAGTTGAGCAACAGGCCACCGATGAAGTATTCCAGACTATTATTCTGTGAAGGAAGCTGTTTTCCCCTTCATCAAATCCCTTGGTGTTGACCCGATCTTAAGCCCTGAAATGAAATCGACGGGTGAGGTAATGGGTGTAGGGAAAACTTTTGCGGAAGCTTTTGGTAAGTCACAACATGCAGCGGGTGCGAGCTTTCCAACTTCAGGTGTCGTTTTTATCAGTGTACGTGAAGCCGATCGTCGGCATTTACCTAGCTTAGGTGAAATGTTAGTCAAGCAAGGGTTTCGGATTGTGGCAACACGTGGTTCTGCACGCGAGCTACAGAATGCAGGTATTGCTTGTGAAGTTGTGAATAAAATGCATGAGGGTCGCCCGAATATTGTGGATATGATCAAAAATGATGAAATTCATTTGATTATTAATACCACCGAAGGTGAACAGTCAACACGTGATTCTTTTGAGATTCGGCGCGAAGCTTTACAGCATAAATTAAGTTATACGACTACGATTGAGGGTGCCCGCGCCCTGTGTATGGCCATGGGTTACACTGCTGACGAGCAGGTTTATCGCCTGCAAGATTTGCATCAGGGAATCATGTAAAAAACAAGGAGAATAACAATGAGTCGACCACCGTTAACTGCGACGGGTGCTGAACGTTTGAAAGCTGAGTTAAATCGCTTAAAAACTGTTGAACGCCCACGGATAGTACAAGCCATTGCTGAAGCACGCGAGCATGGAGATTTGAAAGAAAATGCAGAATACCATGCTGCACGTGAGCAACAGGGTTTCTGTGAAGGCCGTATTCAAGAGTTGGAGTCTGTCTTGTCACTTGCCCAAGTGATTGATGTCGCTACGGTTGGTGCAGCTAATCCGGGTAAAGTCGTATTTGGTGCTACCGTAGAGTTAGAGGAAGTCAAAACCGGTGATACGATTACTTATCAAATCGTGGGTGATGTCGAAGCTGATTTAAAACAGGGGATGATTGCTGTTTCTTCTCCTGTGGCACGTGCTCTAATCGGTAAAGAAGAGGGCGATGTTGCCGTGGTGCAAGCGCCGGGAGGCGTGCGTGAATACGAAATCCTAGAGGTTCGCTACGCATAGTGAGCATCCCGATTACGCTAGTTGACTTGCTTCCGAGTTCGGCAGTGGAAGCCGGTGAAGTCTTTTGCGGCGCCTTTAATTCTGCTTTGAGTGCCGATGGTTTGAAAGCACTCAAGAAAACGGTGCGCCGTCGCCAAGACTGGCAAGTCGTTCTCAGTTCTGAGCATGCGGCTTGTCTGCCGTTTGCTCAATGGTTGTCAGCCAAGCATCATATTCCCTTGCGTAGTTATGCCGAACTTGCCGAAATGAATTTCGGTGCATGGGAAGGCCAAACGCCAGCTAGTATTATGGAGCAAAATTCTGCGATTTTAGCGCGTTGGTGGCGCAATCCAGCTTGCCTAACACCGCCCGAGGGTGAGTCATTTAATCAATTTCAAGCCCGTATTTTGCCAGTGTGGGAGCGACTTATTCACGAAAACAAAGGCAAACGCGTTGTATTAGTGGCACAACCCGGTGTTATTCGCTTGCTTATCATGCAGGTCTTAGGTATGCCTAGCCAGCACTTTTTCTCCTTAGCCATTGAGTCAGGCGAGTTAGCGCGAATCCGGGTGATGCACGATGAGGCAGGAGCTTGGGCTAGTCTAGTAGCTTATGGTTGTAGTTCTTAATTAAAGCTACTAGCGTGCAATCTTTCTAGCTATTCACTTGAGTTTTTAGAGGATCGTTTGGAATAAGCAGCGCGTAGCTTATGCTTAGCGCCAGTCTGATTATCCCACCAACGTTGTGCTATGCTTTGCACCTTAATGAAGTCAGGGCTAGTTAACACCCACTCATAGAGACTCGATTCACTAAGTAGTTTACTAAGCTCTAAGAACGTTGAAGATGGAGCTTGAACTAAAGTGACATTGGTTCGATCAGGTAACAGCCTACTAGGCTGCCCGGGTGCAGCAAAAGCTTGCATTGGCAACATTAACAGTAAGACCTCAAAAGCAACCCGCAGTAAAGCCTTTGGGTACATATAATACTCTCCAGCAAAATCGTTTTTTATTTCTCAGCTTTGAGTATAAAAAAATATGTACAGCATTGAAGGATTTGACCATCGAATGATCAAAATCTCCGATAAGCGGTTGAGCTATAATAGAGTTGTCCTTGCATTCTATAAAATAATGAGATAGTTATGAGTTCTTTTCTAATACCTGCTGCCAGCACTTGCTATGAGCAGACTATTAAAAATAGCCGTTTCATTAGTTATATCGCCCACGCTCCTAGCCCACAGGCGGCTCACGCTTTTATTGAGCAAATTAGACAAGCATATCCAGATGCGCGACATGTGTGTTGGGCTTTTGTTGCGGGTCAGCCTAAGCAAACCACTGCAGTGAGTTGTAGTGATGATGGTGAACCTGCCGGAACGGCGGGTAAGCCTATGCTGAATATCTTATTGCATAACCAAATAGGTGAGCTTGTCGCTGTGGTTGTGCGCTATTTCGGAGGAGTTAAATTAGGCACTGGTGGCTTAGTGCGCGCCTATTCAAGTTCAGTGACCGCAGCCTTAAAACAAACACCGACTTGTTTAAAAGTAGCGATGTCTAGCTTTATTTTAATAGTTCCCTATGCATTAGAGGATGTTATTCGGCGGCTATTAACAGAGTTAGGTTGTGAGCTAACTAGCTTTGAATACGCGGCTGAATTGCAAATTAATGGATTTTGCCCAACTAGTACTCAAACCCAATTACAGCAAGCGTTAGCTAATCTAAGTCGTGGACAGTTAGCGGTGAAATTTCAACGTGATTAGGCTAAAAATTAGACATTTTTCTCACGAATCAATTACAATTTTTATAACTTTATATTATGATGCGGCTTGCTCGCGAGGGAAACCACTTGTCTTGACTGAGGAAGACGAGGCGGGCAAATTCATCTCCCGGAGATAATCTTATAGCCCATTCTTCTCCGGGAGCTTTTTCCCAATTAATTAGAATCTCTTCTTACTAGTGTGTAAATTCTTGGCGCTAATTCCACGCCAACTTGCTCACCAATACTATAAAATTTTTCACTAGATGCTAAAGCTAATAAAGTTTCTTGCTGACTGAGTTGCAAGCGATATAAGTACTCATTTCCGCGAAAGATTTTGCTGGTGATCAGTGCGCGCTGGGTAGCGCTGGGATTGAGTTTGACATGTTCTGGGCGAATCAAGACGGCCACTGCTGCACCGGCTAAATCTTCATGTGCTGCATAGGCTAATTCACCTAAACTAGTTAGTACGTTTCCAGCTTGCAGCTTACCAGACAACAGACTGCCCTGACCGATGAAAGAGGCGACAAAGGCATTGTGAGGTTGATAATAAAGCTCATAAGCGCTGCCCCATTGTTGCAAACGTCCAGCTTGCATTACACCAATCTCATCTGCCATGGCGAATGCTTCATGTTGATCATGGGTAACCAATAAAGCCGTGATGCCTTCTTGTTTGAGAATATCACGAACTTCCCGTGCTAGACTTTCGCGTAATTCGGTATCTTGGCTGCCGAAAGGTTCATCGAGCAATAAGAGGGCTGGTTTCGGAGCTAAAGCCCGTGCTAAAGCAATTCGTTGTTGTTGCCCACCAGAGAGTTCATGCGGATAGCGGCGCTCATAACCTGCCAAACTCACTAATTCTAAAAGTTCTTTAATACGCTGTTCTTGAGTTTTACATGCTTGTTTACGCATACCAAAACGAATATTGTCTGCAATACTCAAATGTGGGAAGAGCGCATAGTCTTGAAAAACCATGCCAATTTTGCGCTGTTCAGTGGCTAAGGTGTGTTGCGCACTACTGATGAGTTCACCATTTAAGCTAATGCTACCTTGGCTCAAAGGCTCAAAGCCAGCAATAGCACGTAACAAGGTAGTTTTACCACAACCACTAGGGCCGAGTAGGCAAGCGATCTGACCTTGATTGACTTGGAGGTCAACTGCCTGTACTGCGGTGGTCTGACCATAGCGAATGGCAACTTGCTCAAGCCTGAGTTGACTCATACCGTTGATCCTCCAGCACGCGAACGAGAAATAGAGCGACTTAATAAAATTACTGGAATAATCCCAGCAGCAACAATCATCAAAGCTGGCAAACCCGCTTCAGCTAGACGCTCGTCAGAAGCCAGTTCATAAGTACGCACAGCTAAGGTATTAAAGTTAAAAGGACGCAGGATTAAGGTTGCTGGTAGTTCTTTTAAGACATCCACAAAGACTAATAGCACTGCCGTCAACAGCGAACCTCGCATTAATGGCATATGTAATTTCCACAACACGGCATTAGGGCTTAAACCTAAGGAACGTCCCGCGTTATCTAGCGTGGGTTTTATTTTACCTAAGCCTGCTTCGACCGTTTGTAAGGACACGGCTAGAAAGCGCACATTATAAGCAAATAACAGAATAAATAAGCTGCCACTGAGGATTAACCCTAGTTTAGTATTAAAGAGTGTTTGGCTTAGATGGTTCAGTTGAGTATCTAGCCAAGCAAAAGGAATCAGTACACCAATCGCAATGACAGTACCAGGGATGGCATAGCCCATGCTGGCTAAGCGTGCCGCTACATTGACTAAAGGGCTTGGATGTAAGCGCTTTCCATAGCCCAAAATGAGTGCGAGTAGCAGAGCAAAAATGGCAGCAGCAATAGCTAAGCCTAAGCTATGTTGAATCAAGGTAATAAAGCTGCTATCCAGTTGAGTTTGCCAATTCGCTACGCTCCAACTCGCAAGCTGAGTAACGGGCACTATAAAGCCTAATGATAAGGTCAAACTACAAAATACTAGTGCTCCAGTTGCTTGCCAACCCGTGAGTTGAATCCGCTTAATTTGTGCATATTTGCTGGAGCTATGATAATAACGTGCGCGGCGACGTGAAGCCTGTTCCAGCAAAAGCAAAATAAACACCAAGCTCATTAATAGAGCCGCTAATTGTGAGGCCGCTGCATGATCGCCCAAGCCATACCAAGTGCGGAAAATGCCCGTCGTGAAAGTGGTGACCCCAAAATACTGTACCGTGCCAAAGTCAGCTAAAGTTTCCATTAAGGCTAGGGCTAAGCCGGTGATAATCGCTGGGCGTGCCAAGGGGAGGGCAACTCGGAAAAAACTTTGCCATTGATTGCAGCCTAAAGTGCGGCTGACTTCGAGCACACAGATGGATTGTTCTAAAAAAGCAGCACGGGCTAACAAATACACATAAGGGAATAAAACCAAGGCAAGCATCAAAATTGCGCCGGCTAGTGAGCGGATATTTGGAAACCAATAATCACCATAACCCCAACCGGTTAAGTCGCGTAAGCTGGTTTGTACAGGGCCTGTAAAGTCCAACATACTGGTGTAGGTATAGGCTATAATATAAGCAGGCATGGCTAAGGGTAGGAGCAAAGACCATTCAAACCAAGCTCGCCCTGGAAATTCACACATGCTACATAGCCAAGCCAATGGCACGCCTAACAGCAAGACGGCTAAGCCAACGCCTAGACTTAAATAGAAGGTGTTAAGCAGATAGTCAGTGAGCACGGTAGCAACGAGATGTTGCCAAACCTCTGCTGAGGGAATAAAGATATAAGCGAAGACTGCTAAAATTGGCAAAGCAGTCAGGAGCGCCATGCACAACAGCATAGCGCGCCAGACAAAGTTTTTTATTTCCAACCCACGGTATCCATGATCTTAACGGCCTGTGCATTATGCTTACCTAATTCGGATAAGTTAATGCTATCGGCTTTAAACTCTCCCCAAGCTTTCAATAAATTGCTGGCGGATACAGTCGTCTTGACGGGGTATTCTTGATTGTGTTCGGCATACCAAGCTTGCGCTTCATCGCTGACTAAATATTCTAAGAGCTTGACCGCATTATCTTTGTTCTTAGCCGCTTTAGTGACAGTTGCACCGCTGACGTTAATATGTGTGCCACGTGCTTGTTCACCTTGATCCGGCCAGAAAATGGCAACTTTTTCAGCCGCTGCTTTCTCCTCGGCCACATCACCCGTTAGCATTTGCCCATAATAATAAGTATTAGCAATGGCTAGATCACAAATACCTGCTGCTGCAGCTTTCAGTTGATCACGATCACCGCCTTCCGGTGGGCGTGCTAGATTCTTGACAAAGCCTTCTGCCCATTGAGTCGCCGCTTCAGCACCTTGGCTGGCAATCATCGAGGCTAGCAGCGATTGGTTGTAAATATTGTCTGAGCTACGTACACAGATTTTACCTTTCCATTTAGGGTCAGCTAAATCCGCATAAGTGGATAAATCAGCCGGTTTAATTTTTTCTTTGACATAGAAAATGGGACGCGCACGATAAGTTAAACCAAACCACTGATTTTCAGGATCACGTAAATTCTCAGGAATGGCAGCTTTTAAGGTTTCGGATTCAATAGCTTGGCTTAAACCTAACTCCTTGGTGCGATACAGACGTCCTGCATCGGCGGTAATTAACATATCGGCTGGACTATTGTCACCTTCTAGTTTTAAGCGCTCAATTAAAGCATCATCTTTGCCAGTAACTAAATTCACTTTAATACCAGAGCTTGCAGTGAATTTATCCAATAAGGGCTTAATCAATTGCTCTTGACGGGAAGAATAAACATTCACTTCGCCTTCCGCAAAAGCAAGCAGGGGAGCAGCGAATAGAACCGCGCCTAAAACAAATTTTTTCAACATAATAGAGTCCATATGTAAATAATAATTATTATCAATATTAAAAGGTATTGCTATTAAATGCAAATGGTTATCATTAAAAAATGAATTAAGCCAAGACTAGAAGATGATTATCCCAAGCCAGTTCAGGGAAGTTTTTAAGCTCAGTCAAACGAGCTTGATTGGCCGTCGTTTGCAGACGATAAAGATGGCCTTGACTGGTAGAGACTAGAAAGCTGCCTGCTTCAATACCAAGGCTGATACCGCTAGCCTCCACTAAGGGCAGTGCTTGCACAAAGCGTTGTGTGGCAGTGCTCCAAATCGAAACACAATGTCCGCGTGGGGTAGCACTGACTAAAAGTTCTTGGTTTGGGTTATAAACAATATCAGCCAGATAGCCGCGTAATTGAGCCACCTCTTGTGGGGCAATCTTCAACAGATTCAGCTCACCTCCCGCTTTTTGCCAAGCCACTAGCGAGCTAGGCTGCTGCTTATAAAGATTACCCTCATATTGCAAAGCGACCGCTACGTCTCCTGTTGGACTGACCTGTAGATGTCGAATACTCAGCAGATGATCAGGCAAGCGGTACTCAGCTAACTTCTTACCAGTGCTTAGTTCCAGATACACTAAAGAGGGCTGCATGCTATCAATATTCAGTTTCCGGCGCTCAAAATCGGGATGAGTTTCGATGCCACCATTCGCCAAAACTAAGGTTTTCCCATCAGGCATGAGCTGCAAATCATGCGGGTCTAAACCATAGCTTTCATATTCGGCGATTTGCTTGAGCGTCGCTAGTTCACGAATGCCAATGACACCACATTTGTTTTCATAATCGGTTTCGGTGGTAAAAAGCAGTTTGCGGTCAGCCGAGAGACAAGCATGCCCATTGAAATGCCGGTTGGATCTAGGCTTAAAGCTTTCTATTAAACCAGTTTTAAAATTTACTCGTACACTGGTATAAGCGGGGCGACGTCCAAAGAGCAGGGCGGTATGCTCATCCAAAGCTAAGGCCGCATGCCCCCGCATCGGTGTTTTTAGTTGCTTTAGTTCTTTAGTCGCCAGATCAAATTGACTTATAAAATGCTCACCTGAAATATTATCAAGCGCTGAATAGAGCTTGGCTGATTTAGGGGCAGCGCGCTCTAAAAGTTCATTAGCCGCTAAAGCGCCGCCGAACACGGTCAGGGCGGCTAAGCCCAAAAATTGGCGGCGCTGCAGTTCAGTCTCCATCATTATCATTGAAGCCCAATTGGGCTTTGGTAAGCACAGCTAATTGGCGTTTAATACCCATTTCTAAACCATGCGCGCGCTGCACGAGTTCGGTGAGTTCTGCAGATTTCTGTTTCTGTTCTACTAATGTGAAGGGATCACCTGCCGGTAGTTGCATTTGCGCCAACTCTTTAAGTTGCTTTTCAAAAGCAAGCACCGCCGTTTTAGTCGCCTCACTGGGAAAGTTTTTTTCAATCCAAGCTAAAAAACCTCCGTCTACGAAGACACGCCGCAAGCCATCAATATTAGCTTGGATAATTTTGAAGGAATAGCCGCTACGCCAAGCTTCTAAGTCGTAAGGATGGCTGAGTTGGTTTTCATCTAAAGTTCCCAAAGGTTGAGTGAGTTTCTTTAAATTAATACGCTCTAAGCTTTGGTAGGCTTTGCCCAGCAGTAGGTCAATTAGTTCCTGATTATTCGTAAAGAAATTGATGGCATCAGGGTTAGTCCAAGCAGCATTCAATGTTTTAACATGTTGTTCTAGTAGACGACTAACAGCCTGCAGATAACTACAACGGATTGATCCTGATGAGGCTTTAAAGCTCGCTAATAATTGTTCAAGATTTTGTTCGCGATCAAATAAAACATACTCTAAGCTGCTTAAGCCTTGTGCGCCCACCCCTGCTGCTGCCACCGCTTCAGTAGTCAAAGGTTGCTCACTAGCTAATAAACCTTTGATGATCTGCTTTTTGGGTGGAGCGAAATTAATATGGAAATCCAATTGATCAGCGACGGCAGGCCCGAACAGCAAGCTATCAGTACGCTGCCAAGCCAATAGCGTGCTGCCCCAAGCTTCGCGTAATTTAGTCAAATTATCAGGCGAAACGTCTTTACAAAATTCAGTACTGGCCTGAGTGAGTTGTAGGCTAGCTTGTTCTAACTCACGGTAAAGCGGTTGAATACCTGCAGTCACTAGCTGTTGAATAAAAGCGTCATCCTTAGCTGTATTGAGGGTTACAGTGCTAGCAGCATTCGTTGAACTAGGCGCAGTGCTATCCGCAAAGCTTGGGTCACTAAACATAAGGCAACTAGTAAACAGCTTGAGCTGTAAACTCAGTCCTCGCCAGCGAAATGTGAGCATGATGTCTTCCTAGAAAGCATTAAAGTGAGTGTAGAAAGCACAGTAGGGCACTACGTTCTTCTTGACTGAGAGTCAACACAGCGTGTGGTGAGTGATCTGCCTCGCCCCCATGCCAGAGAATGGCCTCCATCAAATTGCGCGCCCGCCCATCATGTAAAAAGCGTGTATGACCATTCACTGTTTCAATTAGGCCAATCCCCCATAAAGGTGCGGTACGCCATTCACGGCCAGTTGCTAAAAAATCCGGGCGCTGGTCGGCTAAGCCTTCGCCCATATCGTGCAAGAGTAGGTCAGTAAAAGGTTGAATCGCTTGATGTTCTAGTTCAGGAAACTCAGGCTTAACACCGGTTTTGAGTTCAGGTAGATGGCAGGCACTACAATGGGCGGCTTTGAATAAGCGCTCACCCTTTAATACTTCCAGATCATTCACCTCACGCCGTGCAGGAACAGCGAGCAACGAGGCATAGAAATTTACCATGTTCAGCAGTTCTTGATTAATTTCTGGCTGCCCGCCATCAGGCGCTTTCAAACAATCAGTTTGGGCACTAGAGCAAGTGGTACTCGCAAACAGCGGGGAACTAATGCCGATATCACTGTGAAAAGCGCCGGCACTTTGCTGTTCGACGGTGGGTTGGTTGGCCTTCCAACCAAAGCGACCCAACACGGTTTTTTGTGTTTTTACGTCCCAGACCTGATTGAGCCGTCCGGAAATACCATCAGCATTTTTATCTTCTGGATCAGCAAGGGCGACTAAATCGGCTTCGGGAATCGCTTCCAATAAACCCATGCCAATCATCACAGGAGCAACACGCGCCGACATTTGTACTTGTGGGTGGAGTGCGCCGTAATTGAGCTTATCTAATTTTATAATCGGCTTAAGCAAGCTATAAGCCTCACCATCTTTGAATTGCCCGTTGAGTTCTTCGTAGTCAAAGCGTGGTGTGGCCTCAGCTTTCACTCCAGGAATCGCATTTGGCTGAATTTGATCCCCATAACTAGGTTCTGGTACGACACCAAGCGTGGTGAGTTGTGCCCTTTGTGCGGTTGTTTCTGCAGGAATACTGACGCGGACTAAGGTAGAAAGAAAGTTATCTTCACGGCTTAGAGGGGGATGGCCTTTACCATCTTTAACATGGCAACCTTGGCAGCTATTACTATTGAATAAAGGGCCTAAACCATCGCGTGCAGAGGTAGAGGAGGGCGCGATGACCCACGGTTGTTTAAAAAATGCATTGCCAATAAAAAAGTTATCTCGCCGCAAAATACTTAAATTATTCGCAGGCAGAGAGAAGGCATTGCTACTTTTATCCAGTACGGTAGTTGCTCCCCCCGATAATTGTTTAGCGGTCGGAGCGTTCTCAGTACTGTGGGTTACTGGGCTGATTATTAGTCCACCCAGTAACAAAATTTTGGCTAGCTTCATTCAGAATCTTAGGTTTTAAATAGTTGTTTATTGCAAAGAAGTACTGGTTGCTGGATTTAAGTGACTCACACCTAAAGCTTTAGCGGCTGCTTCAATATTCGCTGTTTGCGCTCTTAAGGCAGCAATCGTAGTTTTAACACGAGCATTACCCTCTTTATTTTCAGCAGCAATTTGCTGATCAAAGGCTTCGGTTTGTGCCGCTTGCACAATCGCTTCTGCAGCCGTTTGGGTTGCTGTAAGATGATTCGCTAATTCGTTACTGAGTTTCGGATCTTTCGTCGCTAATAGCTCAGCTAAACTTGCGCCTTTGATGATTTTACCATCAGTCGTTTGATAAGAACCTTCAAAGACATTTTTAATGCCTTGAACATTGCTAAGAATATCGTTGTGGGTGTTATCACTAAAGCAAGAGTGTTCATCTTCTTGTGAATGAGCCAGTAAAGCTACATTCATCCGCTCGCCCGCCAATTCGCCTAAGCTTAGGCTACCCATGCCAAATAATATACGTCGTAGAGCTTCAGATTCCTCTAAACTAATAAAAGTTTTGCGATAGTTGGTTTGCTCAGGTGCCCAATCCTGCTCCATCTTGCTTAAATCAGCGACTAGTAAATCAGTCACTGTTTTCAAGTATTGTGCACGGCGTTCACAGTGCTGATGCGTACACTCAGCACCTGCCATAAAATCAGTATGACTACGCGCCCCAGCTCGTTTCGGGTCAGCGTTCAAGTCTTGCCCCCAAAGTAAAAATTCAATCGCATGGTAGCCAGTGGCAACGTTAGACTCGGAGCCACCTTTTTCTTGATAAGATTTTAATAAGTCTGCGGTGATGGGTTCATTGCCTGCAATAATATTGGCTGTGGCAAAGGAATTGCCCTCTTCATGTTCGTAAGTGTCGGCTTGTACATAATCAATTAAGCCCTCATCTAAAGGCCAAGCATTTACTCCACCTTCCCATTCATCCACATTCGGATTACCAAAGCGGAACACCTCCGTTTGGCTATAGGGTGAACGGGCAGCGATCCAAGCTTGTTTAGCGGCTTGATGGCTGGCCTCGCTGGGCTTAGCAATCAGCTCATCCACTTTAGTTTGTAGCGTTTTAGCCGTGGTCAAGGCATCGCTAAATTTGACATGCGCTAGGTGTGCATAGTTTTCTATCACGGCTTTTGGTGTGACAGCTTCAGCTTGAAGAGCAGAAGCGCTAAACATCAGGCTTAGGCAGCTAAAAATCAGGGTGGGTAAGCGTTTCACAATCCATACTCCAAAGCTTAAGCATAATGCTTAACTTAACCAATTTAATGAGAGGAAGCTGTAGCCGTGAGCAGTGTCACGATTTGCAGTTAGTATCCGGTTTGTTGACAGTAGATTCAGTGCCGAGCTGAGTTTCTGCTGCGGTGAGTATCAGCTTGCCTCGACGGGTAATCGTGAGGACATAGGGACGAGTGCCATGCTGCAGAATGACTTTTCTGCAACCTTGCATCCATTCTTCCACATTGATTCGACGTAAATCTAGGCAGTGCATCATGCAAGCTCAGTCCTTAGGCGAAGGCAGGCGTAAAGAAAGCAGGTATACGCTCTTGCTGTTGGTCTACACATTGGCGGATGACTTCTTGCGCGAAGGGTTTACAGCGTCCACAACAAGTCCCAACGGCTAATTCACGTTGGATTGCTTCCAAGCTTTCATGGCCTTGTTTTACCGCTTGTTTAATGGCTTTATCGCTCACGGCATTACACACACAAACGTACATTGATTCACACCTAAATAAGAATCATTCTTGATGAAATCAATATTAATAAGAATGAAAATCAAATGCAAGTAGTTCTCATTTGCTTGCAATGTAGAGCAGTCTTGTTTACACTTAAATAATAATGATTCTCATTTATAAAATCTTAAAACCAGCAGCCTCACAGGAGTTAAGTATGACTTTCTCAATTAATGCTTGGTTAGATCGTGTTGATCCGTTTATTGAGTTACGCAATAGCAAAACGGGGGAAATTATGGCGCAATTTGCAGGTGAGCAACTCAAGAGCTAAGTACTATTTCATCTGCATAGAATTTGCATGCGGCTAGTCATCTTCCTTATCATGAAAACTCCTTATTAAGCTTACTAAAGGAGCTGTTATGCAAGGAAATCCAGTGATTAATCGTGCTTTAAATACGGTATTACGGGGGCAACTCGTCGCCATCAATCAGTATTTTCTACATGCACGCATGAGCGCTAATTGGGGCTTGGAGAAGTTTAATGAGCGTGAGTACCAACGCTCGATTAAAGCCATGAAGCAAGCTGATGAACTCATTAAGCGCATTTTGTTTTTGGAAGGTTTGCCGAATCTGCAAGATTTAGGCAAGCTGTATATTGGCGAGGATATTCCAGAAATTTTAGCCAATGATATGCAACTGAGTTTAGAACGGGTAACTGAGCTAAAAGTTGCTATTTTAGCTTGTGAGCAAGCCCAAGATTATGTCTCCCGTGAGATGCTGCAAGAGCTTTTGGAGGAAGAGGAGGCGCAAATTGATTGGCTTGAATCCCAACAATGGTTATTAGCCAATACGGGTGAACAAAACTATTTGCAGTCATTAGCTGCCACTTAGGAGGTCAGTATGCAAGGAAGTCAGCCAGTTATTGACGTTTTAAAGCAATTGCTCGCCGGTGAACTAGCTGCCCGCGATCAATATTTTGCTCATTCACGATTGTGTGCCGATTGGGGTTTGGATAAATTAGCTAAGCATTATGAGCACGAGCGCCAAGAGGAAAGCGGGCATGCGGATGCCATTATCCAACGTTTACTTTTCTTAGATACGATTCCAGACTTGAATCAACAAGATCAGATTAATCTAGGTACGGATGTGCCCAGCATGCTCAAGAATGATTTACAGCTTGAGTACCAAGTCCAAGCGGCACTCAAAGCAGCTATTCAGATCTGCGAAACTCAGCAAGATTATGTTAGCCGTGAGATGCTACGTGTACAATTGAGCGACACCGAAGAAGATCATGCTTATTGGCTAGAAAAGCAATTAGGCTTTATCGATAAAATCGGTCTACCCAACTATCTGCAAAGCCAACTGTAGTCCGTTTTGAGTTCTGCTAGGCAAACGTTGTGGCGCATTACCCACGCAAAATTCTTCTCCTCATGCAACCCAGCCCTTAACTGTTTCTTTCCAGTAAAAGCTGTAAAATAACAGCAGTTTAAACTCGTCGAGATGAAGGAACAGTATATGGATTATCTGCCAGCCCTGATTATTGAACCCAGCCAAGCTGCGACTGCTAGTATTATTTGGTTGCATGGTTTAGGTGCGGATGGGCATGATTTCGAGCCAATTGTTCCTGAGTTAAAACTACCTAAACAGGCAGCAGTTCGCTTCATTTTCCCACATGCACCCTCTATCCCAGTCACGATTAATGGCGGCTATGTGATGCCAGCTTGGTATGACATTTTAGCGATGGATATTGATCGTAAGGTGGATATGAAGCAATTGGAGGCTTCTGCTCAAGCGGTCGCCAAACTGATTGATCGTGAGTTAGAAAAAGGCATTCCTAGCGAACGGATTGTGTTAGCGGGTTTTTCTCAAGGGGGCGCGGTTGCGTATCAAACGGCACTGAGTTATCCCAAGCCTTTAGGTGGCTTATTGGCATTGTCGACCTATTTTGCGACCGCTGATACTATTCAGTTAAATCCGGCTAATCGAAAATTACCGATAGCGATTTTTCATGGTTCACAAGATCCTGTGGTTCCCGAAAGCTTAGGTAAAAAAGCACGGCAGCGTTTGCAAGCACTAGGTTATGCACCTGAGTATTTCAGCTATGCGATGGAGCATAGTGTGAGTGCAGCAGAGGTCAAGGATTTAGCAGTATTCATTCAACAATGGCTATTCAAGGCTGAGTAGTCATGAGTCTGCATTTGTGTCCTTGTTGCTCCGGTTTGGCTTACACACAATGTTGTCGACCTTTCCATGCGGGCAAAGCAGCACCCACCGCAGAAGCATTAATGCGCGCGCGCTATAGTGCTTATGTACTGGCTGATGCGGCTTACCTGCATCGCAGTTGGCATAGCAGTACCCGCTTAAGTAAAAAAAATTTGGTGCAGCCTAAAGACTTGCACTGGGAAAAATTAGAAATCATTCAGACTGAAGCGGGACAAAGCACAGACCAAACAGGTTTAGTGGAGTTTATTGCCTATTTTTCTGCAAGCGGACAGGATCAGCACTTACATGAACGCAGCCGTTTTGTGCGGGAAAAAGGCCGCTGGGTGTATTTGGACGCTTTGCCAACTACACCCCCTGCGAAGAGTGAAGCGAACACTTAACTTATAACACCTCCAGCAACTTAGTCTTGAGGTTTTCCACATCTTTCCGGCCTTGTTTCGTGCCCATAATCGCATTGAGCCAATCATCATAAATAGCACGTAAGGACTCATGATCATCACAGCGTTCAATACGGTTAATGAGTGCACTAGAGCCAAAGGTACCGACGAAGGCGTTCAAAGTGTTGGCCATGAAATTTTTTGCCATCTTCAATTGGGCTACATCGACACGTGCAGGTAAGGGGCGAAAGTGGCCATTACGGGCTGGTGGAATAAAAGCTGGAACGGCATTCCTGTCAAGCCGATTGACTAACAGGGGATTAATATTTTTGGAATTTACAGCAGATTCTGCGGCAGTCTCAGTCTCGCCAGAAACGAGTTGAATATAACCTTGTTTCTCTAAACTAGTAATGATTTGCTCGACATCGTCGATTTTAGGCAGGGTTTTGACTTCGCGAAGAGTACGTTTTCCATCTAAAAAGATCAGTACACGGCGCATAATCAAAGATAAACCGCCTGCTTTTGAATCAACCTCCTCGCGACCTTTAGGGGTTTTGATAAATACAGCATTCATCGTTATGTTCATCGACTAAGTCCTCGACTTGAACGTAGTGGGGGAGCCATAAAGTGGGGTTTGCTCTATGCACTACTTTGTTCTAGCGGTTTAGATACAGTTGTTGTTGTTGTTTTACACAGATACTAACAGTTACTTTTGAGATTATCAGTAGTTTCTTAGAAAAATCATCATAAAGCAGCTAAATGGTATTGCTATAATAATCCGCAAGATAGCGATAATTTTGCTGAGGAACTAAGCGTTTTTGTGAATAGGTCTACATACCTCTTGAACCTTAACTCAAGTAAAATTTTGCTATGTTTTTAGTAGTGTTTAGGTTGCTCAGCAACATTTGCTGCATCTGCATAAAGTAGGCAGTAGAAAGTTTTATGAAAAAAGCTTAAGTGTTTAGTGAAGTTTAAGCTGACTCAAAAAAACTGTATTTAAAAATAAGCTAGACTGTGCGAGCTTTTGAAAATGGACTGCTTAAAAATAAGGCTGCCGCACAAAATCTTCTAGTGCTAGTTAGTTAATATAAAAACAAGAAAAAAATTCTGAAATATATAAAAAATACGGA
>AATN01000062.1_pt1 | contig 28407 bp, 28 predicted proteins | sample 270648 | NCBI WGS metagenome assembly AATN01 (sample SAMN02954269, study PRJNA17659) | bioreactor sludge metagenome | biome: terrestrial; feature: bioreactor; material: sludge; isolation source: Enhanced Biological Phosphorus Removal (EBPR) bioreactor sludge | place: Australia: Brisbane, Queensland
ACCGGCCGAGTCGACGCCGATCAGTATCCTGATCATGGCCGGGCTGATCGCCGACCTGCTACCGCCCGGGGTGCTCAATATCGTCAATGGCTACGGTCGTGAAGCCGGCCTGCCGCTCGCCACCAGCCGCCGCATCGCCAAGATCGCCTTTACCGGCTCGACCACCACCGGCCGAGTCATTGCCCAGGCCGCCGCCAACAACCTCATTCCGGCCACACTGGAACTCGGCGGCAAGTCGCCCAACATCTTTTTCGCCGACATCGCCAAGGCTGACGACAGCTTCTTCGACAAGGCCATCGAAGGCCTGGTGCTCTTCGCCTTCAACCAGGGCGAAGTATGCACCTGCCCCTCGCGTGCGCTGATTCAGGAGTCGATCTACGACCACTTCATGGAGCGTGTATTGCAGCGCGTAGCGGCCATCAAGCAGGGCAGCCCGCTCGACACCGATACGATGATGGGCGCGCAGGCCTCACAGGAGCAGATGACCAAGATCATGTCCTACCTCGATCTCGGCAGGCAGGAAGGCGCCGAACTGCTGATCGGCGGTGAGCGTGCCCACCTCGGCGGTGACCTGGAGGACGGCTACTACGTCCAACCGACGCTGTTCAAGGGCCACAACAAGATGCGCATCTTCCAGGAGGAAATTTTCGGGCCGGTGCTCGCGGTGACCACGTTCAAGGACGAGGCGGAGGCGCTGGAAATCGCCAACGACACGCTGTACGGTCTCGGTGCCGGCGTCTGGAGCCGCGACGGTAACGTCGCCTACCGGATGGGCCGCGCCATCAAGGCCGGCCGCGTGTGGACCAACTGCTACCACGCCTACCCGGCGCACGCCACCTTCGGAGGCTACAAGGAATCCGGCATCGGCCGCGAGACCCACAAGGTGATGCTCGACCACTACCAGCAGACCAAGAACCTGCTGGTGAGCTACAGCGAGCAGAAGCTCGGGTTCTTCTGATTGCAGGCTCGCCTTTCAGCGAATAACTCCCCTGGGCGGACGCCCAGGGGCACGGAGGCCAGGATGGTTGAAAAAGTCATCGCCACCGAAGCGGCGCTCAAACTGATCGAGTTCCTCAGGCAGAAGCACGGTCCGCTGATGTTTCACCAGTCCGGTGGCTGCTGCGACAACAGCGCCGCCAACTGCTACCTGCCAGGCGAGATCACCATCGGCACTGGCGACGTCTTCCTCGGAGAGATTGGTGGCTGCCCCTTCTACATCGGCAAGTCGCAATACGAGTATTGGAAGCACACCCAGTTGATCATCGACGTGATTGACGGTCACGGCGGCACCTTCTCGCTCGAAGGACCAGAGGGCAAGGCTTTTCACACGCGCTCGCGGGTCTTCAGCGATGCGGAGGTCGCAGAACTGGCCCGGGAGGCTTAGTTGCGTCCCCCGCGCAATTGCGCGCGGAAGCGCTTGTGCAAGATCAGCGGCATTGCACAGTGTGCGCCTGGATGACACAAGTCTGACTGGTTTTGCCGTCCCCTTGCGCCCCAGCCCCCGGGGACGACACTCTTTTGCGATCGACCGAAGTCATTGCAGCTCTCGCACTCCTGCCGCCCTTTCTCTATTTCTTCTTCCCAGCCTGCCATGCCGCATCGGCAACTCGGACCTGCTTGGGCACCAGCTTCAATTCGTAGAAGGTGTCGGCAATCTTCTGTTGCTGCGCCAGAACTTCCTCGCTTACCGGCTTGACACCGTAGCTGAGGCGCTGGGCAGCCAGTTCAACAATCGGCAGATCGATTCCGATCTGCGGGGCAAGAAACTTCGCCACCTCCTTCGGATTGAGCCTGCCCCATTGGTCAATCCTGTCGATTTCCTCGATCAGAATGTGCAGAACGTCCGGGTACCTTTCGGCAAAGGATCGTGCAGCGAGGTAGAACTGATGATTGGCGACGACACCTCTGCCATCGGCGAGGATGCGGGCGCCCAATTGCTTCTCGCTTGCCGCCAGGAATGGATCCCAGATTGCCCAGGCATCGACGCGACCGCTTTCGAAGGCGGCGCGGGCGTCCGCCGGCGGCAGGTAGATCACCTCGATGTCGCCGAATTTCAGGCCGGCCCTTTCCAGCAGCTTGATCAGCAAGTAGTTGGCGTTTGATCCCTTGGCCACGGCAACGCGCTTGCCTTTCAGTTCTGCCACGCTCTTGATGGGCGAATCCTTTGGCACGATGATCGCCTCGGCGGCCGGCGCCGGCGGCTCGTTGCCCACGTAAACCAGATCGGCGCCGGCTGCCTGAGCGAAGATCGGTGGCGACTCGCCGACCGTACCGACATCGATGCTACCGACGTTGATCGCCTCCAGGAGGGGTGGCCCAAAAGGAAACTCGGTCCATTTGACATCCACACCCTGGCCGGCGAGCCGCTTCTCGAGGGTACCGCGAGCCTTGAGAATGACCAGCGTGCCGTACTTCTGGTAGCCGATGCGCAATTCCTTCGGCGCGCTGCTGCTCGTAGCCTGGGCCTGGGCCGGGGCTGGGTTGCCAATGATTCCGGCCGCGAGAGAGGCAAGTAGCGCTGTCTTCAGGAGATGTTTGGCGAGCCGACCCGATTGGGAAAGCGTCTGCTGATGCATGTGGATCCTTTCACAGGGAGATGCGAAGATTCGGTGATTCCTGATCAGAAAGCCTTGTCTTCGCCAAACGTGACGCGGTGCAGCAGGCGATGCTGATCGCCGTAGTCGCTGACCGCGTAGTGGACGGTGGCACGGTTGTCCCACACGGCCAGGGTGTTCTTCTGCCAGCGCAAGCGCGCCTGGAATTCCGGGCGCCGGAAGCGGGCGAAGAGCAGGGTCAGCAGGGCGTCGCTCTCCTGGCGCGAAAGGCCTTTGATGCGATCGGTGAAATTCGGGTTGACATAGACGAGTTTTCTGCCGGTCAGCGGATGCGTGCGCACCACCGGGTGCACCACTGGCAGGTGATCATTCCTGGCCTTGCGGTAAAGCGCCTCACCGTCGGGCAGTGCCGCGAAGTACTGCGGCCAGCCACTGTGTTCGAAGCTGTGAATCGCTTCGAGCTCTTCGAGATACACCTGCAACGAGGTCGGTAGCGAGTCATAGACTGCCGTCGCGCTGGCCCAGACAGTGTCGCCGCCGGCTTCGGGAACGATATGGGAATAGAGCACCGTACCCGTCGGCGGGTTGGCGGCAAAGGTGATGTCGGCGTGCCACTGATCCGTGCCGTAGCGATTGACGCCCGGTCTGGCTTCGAGCACCTCGATGAACTTCTGCGCTTCATGCCGCGGGAAAAAGGCCTTGGCCTTGTCGGGATCGCCGAAGACGCGGGCCACGGCCACCTGCTCGGCCGGGCTCAGCTTCTGTTTGCGGAAAAAGAGCACCTGGAATTCGGCCAGCGCCTTGCGCAGCTCGGCACGCGCGTCGGAGTCCTTGATGTCTGCAAGATCAAGATCGTGCACCACCGCACCGATGCTGGGAGTGTACGGCTCAATGAGAAGGTGCTTGTAGCCGGGAAAGGGGTTTTCGGGTTTGGACATGGCAAGACTCCTGTAGGGACAGTCGAACGGTCGGGCAATGCCCGTCCGACAGAGTCTAGGGAGCGGCCTGTCACTGACGAACCATTTATTTCTGCAATGAATATCAGAAGTTGTCCGGCAAGCTTATAAGTCGGGGCTCGCGCTCTGGTAGCGTCCCGACGAGTTGTCAATCAGGGAGGCTTCCGACCTGCTCACCAAAGACGGGCCAGCCTGACTCATCCGATCTCCGATCGATTGCTGCCAGCGAGGACGGTCTCCCATAGAGGAATCCCTGCAGCAGGTCGGCTCCGGAATCGCGCGCCAGTTCGTCCTGCAGACATGTCTCGATGCCCTCGCAGACGACCGTGGCACCGAGCTCGTGAATGATGTCGACGATTTTCGGGAGGATACGCCGTGCTCTTGGGTTTCTGGTTGCCTCGACGACCAGTGTGCGATCGATCTTGACGACGTCCGGGGTCAGCCGCCACAGGCGATCAAAGTTGGAATCCTGTGCGCCGAAGTCGTCGATGGCGACACGAAAGCCACGCCGGCGATACCCAAGGATCGCTTGTTCAAGCAACGCAAGATGGTCGATGTGCGATTCGATGACCTCAAGGACGACTTGCGTCGGCGTCAAACCGCAATGCCCCAGCAGGGTCTCCATGGTGCGTCCGTGATCGCCCGATTCGACGCTCAGCACATGGCGGAAATCGACGTTGAGAAACAGGTCACCGCGCTGCTCACCCAGATGAAAAAAGTTCACAGCGTGCACCATGCGGCAGAGCCGATCAAGGTAGACGACGGCCGCAGAACTCTCGGGTAGTTCAAACGCCGCCGCTGGAGTGACGGCGACGTTCCTTGAGTTGCGCGCGCGCAGCAGTGCCTCGTGGGCTGCCGTATGTCCATCGAGTCTGGAAACGATCGGCTGAAAGACGCTGTACAAGCGCAGATCGCCGAAATTTCCGTAGGCGCCGCAATCATCAAACTGGAGAGCACGCGCGCGATTGGCGCGCAGCCCGTTCCACTCACCGAAGTAGGACTGCAATTCCTTGATGTTCATCGTTGACTCTCGGAAACCACGAGCTGCAAGTCCCTGTTTTCTTGACGGGCGTGGCCCGCGCGCGGAGCCGGGAGCCCCAATAGCGAGTCTGATCAGGCGAGCTTGGTGGGTGGTCCGACCCCGCGGACCTGTCCAACCACATCTCAGTCCCTGGCACTGTACGCTGCGTACTTGGCCAGCAGTCGCCGCGGGGGCTTGAAGGCGTCACGTCGGAAAGGGTCGCCGAGGGTCTGGGTCAAGCGAAGGTTGATCACCGTCGGCTGGTTCAAGGCAATCGCCGCCAGCAGGGCATCACCGACCTGGTCCTCGTGTTCGACGGTGAGGCCCTGCGCGCCCATCGCCCGCGCCACCTCGGCGAAGTTCGGGTTGTCCAGTTCCGTACCCAGGAAACGGCTGTCGAAGTAATCGATCTGATTGCGCTTTTCGGCACCCCATTGGCCGTTGTCGAAAATTACCGCCACCACCGGGATCTTCTCGCGCACGGCAGTCATTACCTCGGCCAGGCTCATCCCCCAGGCGCCGTCGCCGACGTAGGCGATGGCGGGGCGATCCGGCCGCCCGACCTTGGCGCCCAGAGCAGTCGGATACGCGTAGCCGCAGTTGCCGAAGGCCATGGCGGCGAAGAAGGAATTGGCCTCCTCGAATTCGAGGTAGCTGTTGGCGACCGAGCAGACGTTGCCAATGTCGGTGGCGACCATGGCGTTCGCTGGACGCGCCCTGGCCAGGGCCGCCAGCGCGCGTCGGGGATCCACGCGCCCGGGTTCGTTGGCACCCGCCTGGCTTGACAGCGCCTCGGCCCAGGCCGCTTTCTCGGCGGCAATCGTGGCAATCCGCTCCACGTTCCGCGGTCGCTGGCCCTGCAGGCGGCGCAATTCTTCGGTAATTGCCGTCGCCGCCGCCCTGGCATCGCCATTGATGGCGAGCGCGACCGGTTTGACCAGACCGAGAACCCGCAGCTCGCTATCGACCTGGATGATTTTCGCTCCCTGCGGCCAGTAGTCGAGGCCGTACTGGGGCAGAGTGCCGAAGGGACCGAGGCGGGTACCCAGGGCAAGCACCACATCCGCCCGGGCCAGCAGTTTCATCGCCGCTTGCGAACCCTGGTAGCCGAGTGGGCCGGCAGCCAGTTCATGACTGCTGGGGAAGGTGTCGTTGTGCAGGTAGGAGTTGACGACCGCCGCGGAAAGGTGCTCGGCCAGTCGTTGCAGCTCGCCAACGCCCTCGGCGATGGCGACGCCGCCGCCCGCGATGATCACCGGGAAGTTGGCGTCGGCGAGCAGGCGCGCTGCGGTCGCGATGGCGTCACGATCGCCAGCGCCACGATTCACGGCAAAGGGCTGCGGAATCACCGTTTCGATCTCGCCGTAGAAATGATCGCGGGGAATGTTCACCTGCGTCGGCCCGCGTTCATGCAGCGCGTAGTGGAAGGCGCGCCCGGTCAGCTCGGCGATACGCAGCGGGCTGTTGACCTGGGCCTGCCAGCGTGTGATTTTCGAGAAGATCGGCAACTGCTCGGTTTCCTGAAAACCGCCGAGACCCGCCGTCAGGCTCCCGGCTTCCGGGGTGATCGCCACCACCGGCGAATGAGCCCAATAGGCAGCAGCGATGGCGGTGACGAAATTGGTGACCCCCGGCCCGTTCTGGCCGATGCACACCCCGTGCCGTCCAGTGGCGCGGGCGTAGCCGTCGGCCATGTGCGCGGCGTTCTGTTCGTGGGCCACCGAGATGAAGCGGATTCCAGCCAAAGGAAACAGGTCGTGGGCATCCATGTAAGCGGAGCCTACGATGCCGAAGACATCTCTCACCCCGTTGGCTACCAGCGTCTCGACGAATGCCTCGGAGGGCGTCATGCGCTGCCTTGTGGTCTCTGTCGCCATCTGCGGCTTCTCCTGATCAAAGGAGGTCGATTGTAGGCAGCGGCAGGCTGGGGATGAACGAAGATTCTCTGCTTTGCTTATTCGCGAGCCGCTGCATGTCGAGCAAGCCAGCCATCACTGACCAGCGATGCGGCGGGGGCGGCGTGCAAGCCAATCGACGACGAAGCCGGTCGCGGATCCGGCGCCGGCGCGAAGCGGCGCGGGCTGGTCGACAACGATCGGCGCGATCGCGCTACGATGGACGCCATTCAGGAATCTTCGACCCTCTGCCGCACGCCGCGGCAGGAATCCATTGCTTCGAGCCATCTGACGGCTGGTCGCTACGTCCGATGGTCCGGGATGGGGAAGTCACGAGGCCTTCTCCCACTCCGATTGCCCTGGGGGAACGCCCATGATCGCTCGCATCTGGCATGGCAGGACAGCCACCGCAAAGGCCGACGAATACCTTGCGTTCCTGCGCGAGCGCGCGCTCCCGGACTACCGGGGAACACCGGGCAATCTTGCCGCCTACATCCTGACGCGTGCTGAGGGGGACGTCACGCACTTCACGACGTTGACCCTCTGGGATTCTCTCGAATCCATTGCAGCCTTTGCCGGCGCCGATATCGCGCGCGCCAAGTACTATCCCGAGGACGCGGCCTTCCTGCTCGAGTTCGAACCCTGCGTGCAGCACCACGAGAGCCACTCTTGACATGGGTCGTCAGCCGGGCCGGTAGCCCCGGTCGTGGTAGCGAGAGCCGAAACCGGCAGCGGGGGAAGAAGGTGCTGGCCGGGTCGCGTCGTGCGTGCCCGCGTAGTTTGGTGCGGCGGGAAGCTACGCGCCGCTCTCGCTTGGCCGGCGACGGGGGCACTACCATTCAGACCCGCAAGAATGGCCCAGAGCACACATCCGTCGATCGCTGGTTGTATCATCCGCAGACGCCAGCGCTCCCTCATGACCTGGAAGGCACCGTTGGAGGCGCCAATTGATGCCGCTGGGTGGCGCGCTTCCGCATCCGTTCAACCCGTCCGAGAAGACCAATCACATGAAGATCAGACAACTTGTCCCCGCGCTGCTGTGTTGCTTGCTGTTGTCAAACCCGGCATTCGCCGATGCGAAATTCGAAGCCGAGACCGCCAAGGAATCGGAAGCCGTAAAACTGACCCGCGACACCCAGGTTGGCGGTTATCAACTGCTGACGGCGGCCGAACTGAAGAAGATGCTCGATGAGGCAAAGCCGATGCTGCTGGTGGACACCATGCCCTACGACGGCAGCTACCGGAAGGAACACCTGCCGGGGGCGAAGCATTTCCTCTTCCCGGTAGCACGCATGAGTTCCTGGGACACGAGGGAAACCGACGGCAAGACAGAGGCTGATTTCACCGCCTTGCTGGGCGAGGACAAAGACAAGCCGATAGTGTTCTACTGTGGCTTCGTCAAATGCACGCGCAGCGACAACGGTGCGACGTGGGCGCGCAAACTTGGCTATACGCAGGTCTATCGTTTCCCCGGCGGCCTGTTCGCATGGAAGGGCGCGGATTTCCCGCTCGAAGCGGTGAAATAGCGCAGTTTTCTCTGTTCTCGCCCGCCGTAGCCACGGTGGCGTCTTCTTGCTTCGCGGTCATGCCGCTTCCGCGAACGGCGTGCGGATGTCCGACAGGAACTGGCGCAGCCGCGGATGCTCGGGCCGGGCGAAGAATTCGCTCGGCACCGCCCGTTCGAGGACCTTGCCTTCGTCCATGAACAGCACCCGGTCGGCGACGTCGCGCGCGAAACCCATCTCGTGCGTGACGCACACCATCGTCATGCCGTCACGGGCGAGGTCGCGCATGACCAGCAGGACCTCGCCGACCATCTCGGGGTCGAGCGCGCTGGTCGGTTCGTCGAAGAGCATCAGCGGCGGCCGCATCGCCAGCGCGCGAGCAATCGCCACCCGTTGTTGCTGCCCACCCGAAAGCTCGCCCGGATAAGCGCGCGCCTTGGCGGCCAGGCCGACACGATCGAGCAACGTCAGCGCCTCGTCGCGGGCTTCGGATGGTTTGAGACCGCGCAGGCGGGTCGGCGCCAGCGTGCAGTTTTCGAGCACGGTAATATGCGGAAACAGATTGAACTGCTGGAACACGAAGCCAATGTGCGAACGGAAGGCAGTAACCATCCCCCGGCAAAGCCGGGGGCTTTCGTTGTGTGAGCCGCTCAAAGCGGCTAAACAGGGTCGTTAACGCGACCCTGACTCTTCTGCGCCACCTAAAGGTGGCAAATCAGCGCCACAGGCTCAGTTGATCCAGTCGCTTGTCCTCCTGCTCCTGGTCTCGGATGTACTCCCGGATCAACGTCTCGTCTCGACCGACGGTCGAGACGAAGTACCCTCTTGCCCAGAAGCTCTGGCCGACGAAGTTCCTCTTGTGCTCACCGTACACTCGAGCCAAGTGAATCGCGCTCTTGCCCTTGATGTACCCCACCACATGCGATACCGCGTACTTCGGGGGAATCGAAATCAGCATGTGCACGTGATCCTGCATCAGATGCCCCTCTTCGATCCGACTCTCCCTCTGCTCAGCCAGTTTGCGGAACACTTCCCCGAGGTGGCGACGCAGCTGCTCATACAGCGTACGGCGTCGGCACTTCGGGATGAACACTACGTGATATTTGCACTCCCACTTGGAGTGGCTTAGGCTTTCGGACTCGTCCATCGGGATTCTCCATAGTCGTGTGCTTGGCGGCTCACGGCTTGAAGTTTCCTGATGGACTCCCTGAAATGTCAAACTTCTCCAGTCCCCCGGCAGAGCCGGGGGATTTCCCATTCTTGGTTAAGCTTTACGCGCGGACCGTGGGCATCCACACCGTCGATGACGATGCGGCCGGACTGGATCGGCTCCAGCCTGTTGAGGGTGCGGATCAAGGTCGATTTTCCCGACCCCGAGGGGCCACAGACAACGACTACCTCGCCCTTCGCTACGCTCTCGGTGACGTTCACCAGGGCATGGTAGCTGTCGTACCACTTGTTGACTTTTTCGATCTGGATCATGCGTGTGCCTTTGCCATCGTGCGTTGTTGGAGATGGCGCTCCAGCCAGAATGCAACGCGGGAGAGGCCGAAGCAGAGAATGAAATAGGTCAGGCCGAGCAGCAGATACACTTCGGCCGGCCTGGTCAGCACCTGGGTGTTGATCTGGGTGGCGATGAACGAGACTTCGGTCAAGCCGATGATGTAGCCAAGCGAGGTCTCTTTGATCGTCGCCACAAACTGGTTGACCAGCGAGGGCAGCATGTTGCGTACCACTTGCGGCAGGATCACCAGCTGCATCGCAGCCAGATAGCTGAAGCCGAGCGAGCGTGCGCTTTCCGTCTGGCCCTTGCCGATGCCCTGGATGCCGGCACGGATGATCTCGGCCAGGTAAGCAGCGTCGAAGATCACCAATGCGGTCAGCATGGTCCAGAACTGGTTGGTGTTTTGCCCGGTCAGGCTGGGCAGGAAGAAATAGGCCCAGAAGACCACCATCAGCAGCGGCGTGCCGCGCACGACCTGGATCAGCGCGCTCACCGGCCAGCGTACGCTTCGCCAGGGACTGACCCGGGCGATACCAAAGACCAGGCCGAGAGGAAAGGCAAAGAGCAAACCGAGCACGGCAAGGATCAGCGTCAGCGCCAGGCCGCCGAGCGGTCCATGCGGATACTGGCCGACGAGGAAATACAGCCAGTAGGTGTCGATCAGTTCGATCACGCCGGCCGCACCGGGAAGCGGCCCTGGTACCAGCCTGCGGCGCCGGTGATCAGGAGGGACATGCCGAGATAGCAGGCCGAGGCGAAGGCGAAGGCCTCGAAGCTGCGGAAACTGGCGCTTTCCACCTTGGCGGCCTGATACATGAGCTCAGCGACGCCGATCACGGTGGCGATACTGGTGTCCTTCCAGAGGTTGAGCGTCTGCGAAATCAGTGGCGGAATCGTGACACGCAGTGCCTGCGGCAGCACCACCAGTCGCATGCTGGCGACGAAGCTGAAGCCGAGCGCACGCGCCGCCTCGAACTGCTGGCCGGGAATCGAGCGGATGCCGCTGCGCACGTCCTCCGACATATAGGCGGCGGTGTAGAGCGTCAACGCGATGATGGCGCTGGTGGCCTCGACGTTGTGGGCGTACAGCCATTCGCGCAGCGCCGTCGGCAGGAGTTCGGGGACGGCGAAGTACCAGAAGAGCATGTGCGCCAGCAAGGGTACGTTGCGGATCGCTTCGACGAAGGCGAAGCCGGACCACTGCAGCAACTTCACCGGCGAGAGACGAATGAGCGCGATCACGATGGCCAGCGGCAGCGCCAGTGCCAGACTGATTCCGGTCAGACTGAGAGAGGTGATCAGCCCCGCCATCAGCCAGTCGTGATAGGTGCCGGTCAGCAAGAGGTTGAGATCGAAGATCGGCGTCATGTCAGCGCAGAAACACGTTGAACGGCAGCCCCATCGCCCACAGACCAGGGCGATGGGGCAGGGAGGTGAGAGCAGCCTCAGCTATCGACCTTGTCGCTTTCGATCTTGAACGGGCGTGTCTGGAACTTGATCTTTGAATCATTCCCGTACCACTTGAAGAACAGCTTCTCGGCTTCGCCCGATTTCTCGAGTTCGCGCAGGGTGTCGTCGACGACCTTCTTCAACCCTGTTTCGCCTTTCCTGATGCCGAGCGCCAGTGGTTCGATGCTGAGATTCTCGGGCAGAATCACGAAGTCTTTCTGGGCGGGACCGAGCTTGGCATAGTCAGCGAGGATGGACACCTCGTCATTGACGTAACCGACCCCCTTGCCCTGCTGCAGAGCGACAAAGGCCTGGCCGGTGGTCTCGAAGGTCACCACATCAGCGGTCGGCACGGCCTTGCGCAGGTTCGGCTCCTGCGTCCCGCCTTTCACCGTCAGGACTTTCTTGCCCGCCAGTTGCGGCACGGCCGTAACGTTGCTGTCCTTGCGCACGATGACCTTCTGGCCGGTGATGAAGGTGGTCAGCGAGAAATCAACTTTGGCTTCACGTTCCTTGTTGTGGGTCAGCGAGGCGGCAAGCAGATCGACGCGGCCCTGTTCCAGCTCCGGAATACGAGCGGCGACGGCGAGTTGCTTGAGGGTGAGCTTGACGCCAAGCTTCTTGGCGATCGCTTTGGCAAGATCGACGTCGTAGCCGACAATCTCCCGTGTCTTCGGATCGACGAAGCTGTTTGGTTCGTCGGTGCCGAGAACGCCGACGACGATCTCACCCTTCTTCTTGATGTCGGCCAGTTGATCGGCGTGGGCAGTTCCACCGACGAGTGCCGCAAGTGCCAGCACGGCAGCCAGAAGTTGATTGCGCAGGTTCATGCTTGTTCTCCAGTAGTGATCAGGTCGGACGCCGCTTTGCCGTGCATACCAGGGCAGGTTGCCCTGCGCCGCGGCAGGTATGCTTACGCTTCGGGCGAGGGCTTCCTCGTCAGCGGCGATGGCGGGCAGACTAGCAGGCGGTTGGCGCTGTCGGAACGATGCTTTTTCTATATCGGTATGCGACGGCCGTGGCGAGAAAAATGCGGGCGCGGAGAAGGTTGGGGGCAACGCCGCTGGCTGTGCGCGGGGGCAAGGTCGGCAAGCCGCGCTCACGCGACACGGGCACAGGGCTGCCGGCTGTCAGATCCTGAGGCTCGCCATCGCCTCGCCCAGTTGTCCCACGCCACTGCCGCTGAAGACGATAGGCACACGCATTTCATTGGCGGTTCGCCGAGCTTTCCTGGCCAGGCCGTGATTGACCTGATCGATGAGAATGACGACGAGGTTGGTGTCTACCGGAATCTGCCGGTGGCATTCGCTTTTCCGACGGCCGTTCCAGTGGCGGATCGTGGCATAACCAAGGCGTTGCAGATAGGTGATGTAGACCGCCACGCGATCGCCACCGATGATGAGAGCTGCCATAGCGATTGATGTCCGAAAGCACAAGACGTCAATGTATTGAGCATCGGGCCTGGGTAGAACGACGTTATTGGCAGATGCAAATCAGAACCAACCTGATATCGATCTGCCGAAAGGAACGCTCAATCGGCGGTGGCGAGAACCACGTCGTTGGACTTGAAAACGGCCAGCACGTCGGTGCCGAGTTCCAGCGGAAACTCGCTCAAGGCGCTGGTGGGTACCGCCGCACTCACCACACCCGCCGGTGTCATGACCACCACCTCGGAAAGCACCTTGTCGATGATGATCTCGGTCACGCGGCCGCGCAACTGGTTGCGCGGGTTGAGCGCCTCCACGGTCATCAGGCGTTTGAGGACACGACTCTCCAGTGCGGCAAAGCACGCTTCGCCGTGCTCCCGCGGACGCGGCAGGCCGACTCGCTCATCGAAGGTGATACGCCCTTCCTCGATGATCAGGATGCGATCAGCCAGCGCCACGGCTTCGGCGACGTCGTGCGTCACCAATAACGCCGTGAAGGCGTGCTGGCGCCAGATCTGCTCGATGAGGCGCTGCATCTCGATACGGGTCAGGGCATCGAGGGCACCCAGGGGTTCATCGAGCAGCAGTAGGCGAGGGCGATGGATGAGCGCCCGCGCCAATGCGACGCGCTGCCGCTGGCCGCCCGAGAGACGGCTCGGCCACTCTTCGGCGCGGTCCGCCAGGCCCACTTGCGCCAGGGCTTCCTCGGCGCGGGCGCGTACTTGCGCACGGCTGCCGGGCAGCCCCAGGGCGACGTTCTGAATCACCGTACGCCAGGGCAGCAGGCGAGCTTCCTGGTACATGATCCGCACCTGATCGCCAAGGGTGTCACGCGCCTTGCCGTCGAAGCCGATGGCACCGCCGGAGAGCGTGTCGAGGCCGGCCAACTGACGCAGCAACGTGCTCTTGCCGCCGCCGCTGCGACCAACGATGGCGACGAACTCGCCGGCCGGGATGCTCAGGTCGAGGCCATGCAGAACCTGCCTCTCGCCAAAGCGCTTGACCAGCCCGCTGACCTCCACGGCCAGGCCGCCGCTGCCACTCTGAACAGCTTCGACTTGCGCCAGTTCGAGATTGTCGACTTGCATCATCGTTCCTTCCATCAGGCTGCGTTGTAGGCGCCGTTCCATCGTAGCCAACGGCGCTCCAGCAAGCGGGCTGCGACATCGGCCAGTTTGCCGAGCAGCGCGTAGAGCAGGATGCCGAGCAGGACGACGTCGGTCTGCAGGAACTCCCGGGCATTCATGGTCATATAGCCGATGCCGGCTTGTGCGGAAATGGTCTCGGCAACGATGAGGATGACCCACATGAAGCCAAGTGCATAGCGCACGCCGACCAGAATCGACGCCAGGGCACCGGGCAGGATCACTTCACGATATAGCGGCCAACCGGAGAGACCATAGCTGCGGCCCATTTCGATCAGTGCGGGATCGACCGAACGGATGCCGTGAAACGTGTTGATGTACACCGCGAAAAACACGCCGAAGGAAATCAGGAACAGCTTGGCCACCTCGTCGATACCGAACCACAGAATGACCAGCGGAATAAGTGCCAGCGGCGGGATATTGCGGATCATCTGCAAGGTCGTGTCGAGAGCGACTTCCACCTTGCGGAAAGAACCGGTCAACAGGCCGAGGACGAGCCCTAGCCCACCGCCGATGGCGAAGCCCGCGAGCGCCCGGCCAGCGCTCACCCTGATGTGGGTCCAGAGTTCGCCGGAAAGGGCCAGCGTCCAGCCAGCTTTCAGTACGGCTAGGGGTTCCGGCAGAATGCGGGTCGACAGCCAGCCGAAGATGGCGGATAGTTCCCAGACGACCAGAATGGCGATGGGTACCACCCACGGCAACAGCCCCTTGGCGCTATCCCGGAGAGCTGCGATTGGTGATGTCATATGGCCCTCCTGGGGGAGTCACCGGCGTCGTGACCGGCAGAAACCCGAGCTGCGTATCAAAGCTTGGCGATCGAAACTTCAGTCGCCTTGACCAGGGCCAAGACTTCGGTGCCAACCCGTAGTTGCAGATCCTTGACCGAGCGCGTGGTGATCACGGACGTGACGATGCCATGCGGCGTCTCGACGTCCACTTCGGAAACGACGGGACCGTCGATGATTTCCTTGATGCGTCCGCGGAACTGATTTCTGGCGTTGATTGACTGGATGGGCACGAAGTTCTCCGTTAGGTAGTTGACCAAGAGTCATTGTGGGCAGCCAAGACGGGAGCTACAAATAATAAGAAATGCATAGCTTATTCTTCCGGAGTTCTGCCCCGCATGTCGCACGACCAGTCGCGGCAATCAGTCAAACCAGCAGCGCCGTAGCGGCCAGCGCCACACCGCGACCCGTCGATGCCGCCCCCTCGGCGATCCTTTCGTCAAGTGGCAAGAACGCCTGCCCACACCGCTCGACCGACTTGCCGCCACGCGCATATGCATAGAAACACTTTGTCTTTGCGTAGTGTTGTGGCGAGGCCTAAGGTTGACTGCTACGCACTGAATCCTTGGTGGTGAGCCCAGGGTTCTCGGCAGCCGGCTACCCCTACACCGTTCCCAATTCAGGAGATTCGCATGTCCAGATGGTACGCAGACAATTCCCTTTCCATTGGCCACACGCCGCTAGTCAAGCTCAATCGCATTGCCGATGGTGCCCCGGCCAGTCTCTTCGCAAAGATCGAGGGGCGCAACCCTGCCTATTCGGTAAAGTGTCGCATCGGCGCTGCGATGATCTGGGATGCCGAGCAGCGTGGTCTGCTGGGGCCCGGCAAGGAACTCGTCGAACCGACCAGCGGCAACACCGGCATTGCCCTGGCTTTCGTCGCTGCCGCCCGCGGGATTCCCCTGACGTTGACCATGCCGGAAACCATGAGCCTGGAGCGGCGCAAATTGCTGGTGGCCTATGGCGCCAGGCTGATACTGACCGAAGGTGCTAAGGGTATGGGTGGCGCCATTGCCAGAGCCGAGGAGATCGCGGAGTCGGATCCGGATCGCTACGTGCTATTGCAGCAATTCAAGAACCCGGCCAACCCGGCGATTCACGAGAGCACCACCGGCCCCGAAATCTGGGACGACACCGACGGCAATATTGATATTTTCGTCTCCGGGGTCGGCACCGGTGGCACCATCACCGGCGTTTCGCGTTACATCAAGAATACACGCGGCAAACCGATCGTCTCGGTAGCCGTCGAGCCTTCCGCCAGCCCGGTACTCACGCAGACGCTCGCCGGCGACGCGCTCAAGCCGGGGCCACACAAGATCCAGGGCATCGGCGCTGGCTTCGTACCGCAGGTGCTCGACCTCTCGCTGGTCAATGTCGTCGAACAGGTGTCGAATGAAGAGGCTGTCGAGTACGCCCGCCGCCTCGCCAGGGAGGAAGGAATCCTGTCGGGGATCTCCTGCGGTGCGGCAGTGGCTGCGGCGGTACGCCATGCCAGGAAGCCGGAAAATGCTGGCAAGACGATCGTCGTCGTGCTGCCCGACTCCGGCGAACGCTACCTGAGTTCGGCGTTGTTCGACGGCGTCTTCGACGCCACCGGCCAGGCCTTGTAAGGCGGCTGCGTCGGGGCGCCATTGGCGACCCCGGTGCACCAAGAGCAAACGGACCGCCCATCGCGCAGCCCCACCCTCGTCCCTCGGCAAGAGTGTTCTTGTTGTCCGCGGCTTGCCCACCGCGGCCAAGGCTGCGGCAAGCGCAAATGCTGAACCGATCGCTGGCGCGCGACATTCCGGATCCATTCACCATGCAGAGCACGTTTGATTTCGTCATCATTGGTGCCGGTTCAGCAGGGTGTGTGCTGGCAAACCGTTTGAGCGAGGACGGCCGCTTCCGCGTACTCTTGCTTGAGGCCGGAGCTCGCGATTGGCTCCCCTGGATCCACCTGCCTATCGGCTATGGAAAGACGATGTTTCACCGTCAGGTGAACTGGCAATTCCACACCGAGCCGGAACCCGAACTCGGTCAGCGTCGCATTTACTGGCCACGTGGAAAAGTGCTTGGCGGCAGCAGCTCGATCAATGGTCTCCTCAGCATCCGCGGCCATCGTGATGACTATGAACATTGGCACCGCCTGGGCAACCCCGGCTGGAGCTGGGACGATGTGCGGCCCTTTTTCATCCGGCTGGAAAACAACGTTCGCGGGGCGTCGGCCTTTCACGGCGACCAGGGGCCTCTGAGTATCTCGGACGTACCGCAACACCACGAACTGATGGACGCCATCATCGGCGGCGCCAATGAACTGGGGATCGCCACCAATGCCGACTTCAACGGCCCGCAACAGGACGGCGTCGGCTACTTTCAGCTGACCACGCGCAAGGGTCTGCGCTGTTCGACGGCCGTTGCCTACCTGCGCCCCGCACGTGGTCGATCCAATCTGCACATCAGCACACATGCGCAGGCCACGCGCATCCTCTTTGCCGGCCAACGGGCCATCGGCATCGAGTACATGCTGAAGGGGCAACCGCACCAGGCGCACGTGCGGCGCGAATTGATCATTGCCGCGGGTGCGGTACAGAGCCCGCAACTGCTACAGGTGTCCGGGATCGGCGATGCCGCCCACCTGGCGCGGATCGGCGTACCTTTGCTGCAGCACCGACCCGAGGTCGGACGCAATCTGCAGGACCATCTGCAGATCCGTCTGATGTACAAGGTCAGCAAGCCCATTACCACCAACGACGATCTGCGCAGTTTGTGGGGCAAGGCCAGAATCGCCCTGCAATGGTTGCTGTGGCGACGCGGACCGCTGGCCATCGGTATTAACCAGGGGGCGCTGTTTGCTCGTGTGCAGCCCGATGCGACGCGTCCGGACGTGCAGTTCCACTTTGGCACCCTGTCGGCCGATCTTGCCGGTGCCGAGCCGCACCCCTGGTCGGGAGCCACCTTCTCGGTCTGCCAGCTCCGCCCGCTGTCGCGCGGCAGCATCCTGGCACGTAGCGCCTCGGCGCTCGATGCCCCGGCCATCTTCCCCAACTACCTGAGCGCCGAAGCGGATCGCCAAGTGGCTATCGCGGCCGTACGTCTGGCACGCCGGTTGGCGCGCAGCAAGGCCCTGCAGCCCTACCTGTCCGAGGAGTACCGCCCAGGAGCAGGGTACGGCGACAGTGACGAAGCCCTGCTGGCGTTCGTCCGCGACTACGGCGCCACCATCTTCCACCCGGTCGGCACGTGCCGCATGGGCAGCGACCCTGCGGCGGTCGTCGATAGTCGTCTGCGGGTGCGAGGAATCCTGGGCCTGCGCGTCATTGACGCCTCCATCATGCCGACGATTCCTTCCGGCAATACCCACATCCCGACGGTGATGATCGGTGAGCGTGGCGCCGACTTCCTGCTTCAAGACCACAAGGGAAACCCATGAGCAACAGTCCTGACCTCGACCTCTCCTTCAACTGGCTACCATTTACGCCCAACCGGGACTTCCGGCGTGAGCCAAAGATCCTGGCCCGCGCCAAGGGGATGTTTTACTACGACCCGGCGGGGCGTCCGATTATCGACGGATCTTCAGGCTTGTTTGCTGTGGCGGCTGGACATGGCCGCGAGGAAATCACCCAGGCAGTGAGCAGACAACTCGACGAACTGGACTTCGCTCCCAGCTTCTATCGCGGCAACCCGCCCGCCTTCCTTGTGGCGGAGAAGCTGGCTGGCATCCTCCCAGCCGGACTGGACAGGGTGTTTCTGGTCAACTCGGGGTCGGAGGCCGTCGATACGGCGATCAAGATCGCCCTGCTGTACCACCGCGCACGTGGTGAGGCACAACGCACCCTGTTCGTCTCGCGCGAGCGTGCGTATCACGGCGTCAACCTCGGTGGCCTGGGCCTTTCCGGCATCGTGAACAACCGTCGGCACTTTGCCAGTCACTTACCCAACGTGCCCTTGCTGCGGCACACCTGCCTGGCGGAGAACCGTTTCACTCGTGGGCTTCCCAAGCACGGGGCGGAACTCGCTGACGATCTGCTCCGGATCATTGCCACCCACGGCGCCGAGAACATCGCTGCAGTTTTCGTCGAACCGATCGCCGGCTCGACCGGGGTATTGCTCCCACCACAAGGCTATCTGGAACGTTTGCGCGCGATCACTTCAGCGCACGGCATCCTGCTCGTCTTCGATGAAGTGATCTGCGGCTTTGGCAGGACCGGCAAGGCCTTCGCAGCCCAGAGCTTCGCTGTGCGGCCCGACCTCCTGACGGTTGCCAAAGCCATCACCAATGGTGCCATCCCGATGGGCGCGGTCGCCGTGGATCGAGGAATTCACGAGGCAATCATCGACGCTGCCCCAGACCTCCAGATCGAATTCTTCCACGGCTACACCTCTGGTGGGCATCCGGTGGCTGCTGCGGCCGCCATCGCCACCCTGGAGATCTATCAGCGCCAGGAATTGTTTGCGCGTGGCGAGGCCTTGTCGAGTTATTTCATCGACCAGCTGTTCACCTTGCGCGAGTTGCCGGTAGTCACCGACATACGCGCCCATGGGCTCATCGCCGGAATCGATCTTGCTCCCGACGGAGCGCCGGGCATACGTGGCTACCGCATGCAGAAGACCCTGTTCGATCGGGGCTTGCATATCAAGACTACCGGCGACGCCGTCATCGTCGCCCCGGCACTGGTCGCCGAACGTCACCATATCGACGAGATCGTCGCGATCCTGCGGCGAGCCCTGGCGGAGGAAAGGTAAAGTCGTCGTTCTGCTGAGCATATTCCGCAGGATGGGATTTGCATATCCGGCTTTCTTCGTTCCGGACGGGAGTGCCCCCTTGTTACATTGCCTCTTTCCAACTCACGTTACCAGAAGGTATTGCCCCATGAACATTTATCGACGCTTCATAGTCGCCGCTTTGACAGTCCTGGCTTTTTCGGGCCCTACCCTCGCCGCCGAGACAGTCACCATTGCCTATCAGACGGGAGTTGATCCCGCGAAAGTGGCCCAGGCTGACGGTCTGTATGAAAAGGCAACCGGTGCCACGATCAACTGGCGCAAGTTCGATGCCGGCGCCGAAGTCCTCACGGCCATCGCCTCGGGTGACGTGCAGATCGGCTACGTTGGCTCAAGCCCCATCGCGGCTGCCGCGAGCAAAGGCCTGCCGGTCATCACCTTTCTCGTCGCTGCGCAGCTCGGCGGTTCCGAGGCGCTCGTCGTTCGCCATGGCAGCAAGATTGCAAAGCCCGAAGACCTGATCGGCAAGAAGATCGCGGTGCCCTTTGTGTCGACCGGACACTACAGTCTGCTGGCCGCACTGAAACATTGGAAGCTCGACCCGTCAAAGGTTCAGATCATCAATCTGCGGCCGCCGGAAATCACTGCCGCCTGGCAACGCGGTGACATCGATGCCACCTACGTCTGGGATCCGGCGCTCGGCAAGGCCAAGGAAAGTGGCAAGGTTCTCGCAACTTCGGCGGATGTCGGCAAGTGGGGAGCGCCGACATTCGACGGCTGGATCGTGCGCAGGGATTTTGCCGAAAAGAATCCCGATTTCGTGACGAAGTTTGCGCGCGTGACATTGGACGCGTACGCGGCTTACAGAACCAATCCCAAGGCCTGGGTCGGAAACGCCGACAACCTCGACAAGGTCGTTCGCGTTACCGGTGCCAAGAAGGAAGACATTGCCGGTCTGCTCGAGGGCAACGTCTTTCCGCTGGCCAGGGAGCAGAGCCAGCTCCTCGGCAAGCCGACCGTGAAGGCTCTGGCCGATACCGCCGGCTTCCTCAAGGAGCAAGGGAAAGTGGACAGCGTGCAGAGCGACTATGCCCCTTTCGTATCGAGCGCCTACATCACCACCGCAAGCACGGTCGCTGCCAGGTAGCGGTCGGATCTGCCGAGCGATCGCCCACCATGTCATCTCTCGTCATTGACCAGGTGACCGTTCGCTATCCGGGCTCTGCTCCCGGTGTGGCGGCCCTGCAGGACGTTTCACTGGTCATCGGACCAGAGCAATTGGTGGCGGCACTCGGCCCCTCGGGTTGCGGCAAGACGACCCTGCTCAACCTGATTGCCGGCTTTCTACAACCGACGAGCGGGCGAATCCTGCTCGGCGACCGGCTGGTTTCCGGTCCCTCCGCGGAACGCGGGGTAGTGTTTCAGGACGATGCCCTGTTGCCCTGGTTGAACGTTCTGGACAACGTGGCTTTCGGATTGCAGTTGCGCGGCGTTCCGCGGGCGGAACGCGAAGCGACGGCCCGTCGGACGCTGCACCTCGTTGATCTCCTGGGGTTCGAACAGAATCCCATCTGGCAGCTCTCCGGCGGTATGCGGCAGCGCGTCGGGCTCGCCCGTGGGCTGGCAGCGGACCCGCGCGTTCTGCTGCTGGACGAACCCTTCGCCGCCCTTGATGCCTTCACTCGCGAACAGATGCAGGAACTACTCCTGCGTCTGTGGCGAAAGACCCGCAAACAGATCTTTCTGATTACCCATGACCTGGAAGAGGCCGTGTTTCTGGCGACAGATCTGATCCTGCTCTCGCCACGACCCGGGCGAGTGGCCGAGCGGTTGAAGCTGGACTTCGGCCTCCGTCATGCCAACGGCGAATCCGCACGCAGCATCAAGTCGGATCCACGTTTCATCGAAACCCGCGAACACGTTCTGTCACTGGTGTTCGCCCAACGTGAGGTCAGCGCCGCATGACGCCCATTGAAAAGAGTATCGACAGCAGTTGCGAGTCGACAGCAGCGCTTGCAACCCCGGCAAGCAAGCGCGCTGCCAACCGGGCGTTTCGTCGAGGCGGCCTGCTCAGCGTCAACGCGATCAGTACGCTGACCATCATCATCTTGCTCGTGGTGTGGTGGGCGACCACGACGGCCGGGCTCATCGCGCCCCTGTTCCTTCCCTCGCCGCAGGCCGTTGTCGGCAAATTCTGGCTCGTGGCCACCACGGGGTTCATGGACTCGACACTCTGGCAACATCTTGCGGCCAGCCTGGGCCGGGTACTCGGCGCGCTCATTGTAGCCGTCGTCCTGGCCATACCGACGGGAATCGCTATTGGCCTCTCACGAATCGCGCAGGGCATCCTTGATCCCCTCATCGAACTCTATCGACCGGTGCCGCCCCTCGCCTACCTGCCGCTGATCGTCATCTGGTTCGGGATTGGCGAGTTGTCCAAGGTGTTGCTGATCTTCCTGGCGATCTATGCGCCAATCGCGATTGCCACAGCGGGCGGTGTTCGCCAGGTCTCGCAAAACCGCCTGCGCGCGGCACAGTCCCTGGGAGCGACGCGTGTCCAGTTGCTGCGTTACGTGGTGCTGCCCAGCGCGGTCCCCGACATCCTGACCGGTATCCGCATCGGTCTGGGGACTGGCTGGTCGACGCTCGTCGCCGCGGAGCTGGTCGCCGCGACGAGCGGCCTGGGCTTCATGGTGCAGTCGGCAGCACAGTTCCTGGTGACCGACGTGGTCATCCTGGGTATTGGAGTAATCGCCATCATTGCGTTTGCGCTCGAGCTCTCCCTGCGCGCTGTATCCCGTCGCCTGGCCCCGTGGCGGGAGCAGGGCATAAGCTGAATGGCGACCATGGCCCCATCCGTCAGGAGTACTGCTCAGGTATCGGCAACCGCCTCATCAGCGTCGCTTTGCCCACGTTCCTGGTCATACCAGGCGTGCGCCTCGATGCCGAAGAACAAGGCAATGACGAAAACCGCCGCAGGTAGCGAACCTGCCCACAGACCGACGACTCCTGGCCCCGGGCAGTAACCGGCGAGCCCCCAGCCGATACCGAAGAGGGTACTGCCGACGATCAGTGGTGCGTTGATCTCTCGCCGGGTGGGCAATTGCAGTTCATCGCCAAGCAATGTGCGTCGCCGCTTCCCGGCGTATGCGAAGCCCACAGCCGCACTGCCAATGGCGCCGATCATCACCAGAGCCAGAGAGGGGTCCCAGCGTCCGGTCACATCCAGAAAGGCCAGAACCTTCAGTGGATCGGTCATCCCCGCGAGAATCAACCCCAGACCAAACAAGGTGCCGCTGATGAACGCCGTGAGCAACTTCATTTCACATTCCCCCTACGTGGCGCGTCATGAAGACGGTCGCCATGCCAGCGCTCATGAAGATCAATACCGCAACCAGCGAGCGCGGCGAAAACCGGGCAAGACCGCATACGCCATGGCCACTGGTACAGCCGTTGGCGAGCCGCGTCCCGAAGCCCACCAGCAGACCGCCAACGACCAGTTGCCCCCATCCCCATGGAGAGCCGGGTGAGAAGCTGCTCTGCTGCAGGCCGCCGTGGTGAACGGCAGCCCATAGCCAGGGCGCTGCCAACAGTCCGAGAATGAAGGCGAACCGCCACGCACTGTCGCCTTCGACCCGGATCAACAAGCCGCCCAGGATGCCGCTGATGCCGGCGATGTGCCCGTTCCACAGCACAAGAACGACGCTGGCAAGACCGATGAGAATTCCGCCGGACAGTGCTTGCCAAGGAGTGAAAGTGGTCCAGTCAATGCTCACGGGAGTCTCCAGATCTTTCAAATGAGTACATTGAACTGTGCTCCGGCGCTTGAGAACGAAGTTTTCCGTCTTTGCTTATAAGTCCTGTTCGATAAGCAAATGCATAGGAAATCGTTTCTCGCCGGGACCAGGCGATCTAGAGTCAGCGTTCCGATGTCCCGTCGTCAGCCTATAGGTACCTGCCATGTGTCTCTCGTCCAGCAACCCCCCTCCCCGCACCAGATCCTCCTGCCACGTCGCTTCCTGGAGTAGAACCAATGCCACTGACCGATCTCGTTCAACATCTCAACCATCAGCACAATAGTCTGCCGGCTGGCCGCTTCACCGCCAGGTTTCGATCCTCAGGCGATGCACAGGTGTTCGTCCATTTCGCGAATCTTGCCCTCGAATCGGTATTCCTTCCCATCATCGACACGGCTTCCCACCGCATCTATGGGCATGCAGCAACCTTACGGGTCTACGGATTGACAACGGGCAACCCGGTCAGCGCGGATGCGGTTTTCGTCCTTCCGACCGATGATGATGAATTCGTGTACGTCGATCGTATGGTGCGCACCCTGCACGCCCTCAGCTATCTCGCCCGCCCACTTCGCGGCACGCTACTGCTCAAGGTAAACCGGCGGCACGTGATGAGCGTGCCGACCGACCACGGCCTCGCGTTCGAGGAAATTCTCCGCTCTTGCGGACTCACCCCGCAACAGATCACACTTGAACTTGATGCTGATGGCCTGGAGGATGTCGATCACTTCACACGGGCGGTCACCGCTTACCGACAACGCGGATATGGCATCGCCTTGAGCGGCTTTGGGCGAAGCTCGATTGATCTTTCCCTGGTGCGCGCGCTGCAACCGGATGTCGTCAAGTTCGATCTTCTGCTTCTGGTTTCGACCCGACCCCTTGAAGGGCTGATCGAAGAGATTCACGATGTGGGTGCCAAGGTGGCGATTGAGGGTCCGAACGACGTTCAGTGGCAGCCTTTTGCGGGCAAGACGCGCGCCGACCTCTTCCAACCGCGGCAGCCCGTCGAGCGTTGGGGATCCTCGTCCCAGCGCCACCCTGGCAGCGCAAAAGGCGCGCTGCCAGGTAAGGAATCCTTCTCTTTCTGAGAGTCCCTAGTGGAGGCGGAGGAGGAGGTCACTCCCAACAGGCGCGACAGAGCCCCGGCAAGCACGCGCTTCCCTATGTTCCCAAGTCTCATGGGTTGCTCCACCGATCGAAAAACGCGCTCGGTCCCGGTCTGAAGCCGATCGACTGGCAGCGCTTCAGGATGAACTCCTTGGCCTCGCTACGGGCCAGAAACCGCGTGTGTCGGACCGCTAGCAAGCTCAGGCAAGTCGCTTGTCCCACGCGATATGGCGATGGACCGACCTATTCGCCGCAAGGCCATCGCTGCGAACACCGGTCCGCACATCGGGCCCAGCCAGGAGCCGCCCGGAACTTGGACACAAGGAACGAAAGGCTCGGCCGCAAGGTATTCGGAGTATCCTGTTTCAGGGTAGACGTGAGGGCGCGCGGAGCTGCATCGAGAAGTCGCCGGTGGCCGATGGGGCTCCGGTGGGCGCTGGCGGATTGGTAGCAACGCTCACGCTGTCAGGCAGCGAGGGCTGGCCGGCGCGACGAGCGCGGCGCCCCGGCTGGTCCCGCCGCGGTCATGTCGTCAGTCAGGACTCCGGCCGGGAATCATCAACGTGATCGGGAGGAAACCAACATGCGCAGCAAGATCGTCACCGCCGACGAAGCGATCGCCCTGATCCGCGACGGCGATACCCTGGCCAGTACCGGCTTCGTCCAGACCGGCTTCGCCGAGGCTCTCCTGTCGGCACTCGAGCGGCGCTTCCTCACCACCGGCAGGCCAAGGAACCTGGCCTTGTTCGCTGCCGCCGGCCAGGGCGATGGCAAGACCCTGGGGCTCAATCACCTGGGCCACGAGGGGCTACTGCGCCGGGTGGTGGCGGGCCACTGGGGCCGCATGCCGACGGTCGCGAAGCTGGCACTCGACAACCGCATCCAGGCGTACAACCTGCCCCAGGGCATCATCTGCCAGTTGTTCCGGGATCTTGCCTCCGGCAAACCGGGCTCCTTCTCCAAGGTCGGCCTCCACACCTTCGTCGATCCCCGCTACGGTGGTGGCCGGGTCAATGCCGCCACCACCAAGGACATCGTCAGCCTGGTCGAAGTCGAGGGCGAGGAGTGGCTGTTCTACAAGGTCGGCACGGTCAATGTTGCCTTCGTGCGTGGCACGACCGCCGATACCTTCGGCAACATAACCATGGAGCGGGAAGCCCTGACGCTCAACAACCTCGCCATGGCGATGGCGGCCAAGAACAGCAACGGCATCGTCATAGCCCAGGTCGAACGGATCGCCGAGCGCAGCGGGCTGCCCCCGCGCCAGGTCAAGATCCCGGGGATTCTGGTCGATTGCGTCGTGGTTGCCGAACCGGCGCAGCACATGCAGACCCTGGCCACCCAGTACAACGCGGCTTATGCCGGCGAGTTCCGGGTGCCGGCCGCCAGCCTGGTGTCGACTCCGCTCACCGAGCGCAAGATCATCGCACGTCGAGCCGCCTTCGAATTGCCGCCCAACGGCATCATCAACCTGGGGGTCGGGATGCCCGAAGGCGTGGCGGCGGTGGCCAACGAGGAGCGCATCTCGCACCTGCTGACCCTCACCGTGGAATCCGGGCTGATTGGCGGGATCCCGTCGAGCGGGGGCAACTTCGGCACCGGGGTCAACATGGATGCGGTGATCGACGAGAATCAGCAATTCGATTTCTACGACGGTGGCGGTCTCGACATGGCGTGTCTCGGCATGGCCGAGTGCGACGCCGCCGGCAACGTCGACGTCAGCCGCTTTGGCGGCCGGCTGACCGGGGCCGGCGGCTTCATCAACATCAGCCAGAACGCGCGTCTGGTGGTGTTCGTCGGGACCTTCACCGGCAGCGGTCTCAAGGTCGAGGTCGATGACGGCAAGCTCCGCATTCTCCAGGAAGGCGTGCAGAAGAAGTTCGTCAGGCAGGTCGAGCAGATCACCTTCAATGGGCAGTACGCTTACGACCGCGGCAAACCGGTCTATTACGTCACCGAACGCTGCGTGTTCCGTCGGGTCAGGCGGGGGCTGGCGCTGATCGAGGTGGCGCCGGGCATCGATGTCGGCCGAGACATCCTGGCGCACATGGACTTCGAGCCGATCATCGGCGAATACGGCGAGATGGATGCTCGCATCTTCAGCGCCAACCCGATGGGCCTGGAAGCTGAACTGCTCAACCTGTCCCTGCCGGAACGCGTCATCTACGATCCGGAGCGCAACATCCTGTTCCTCAACTTCGAGGGCATGCACGTGCGTGGGAGCGACGACGTGCAGGCGATCTGGGATATCTGCGAGCTACGTTGCCGGGCGGCCGGCCAGCGGGTGGGCGTGATCATCAATTACGATCGCTTTCGCATCAACCAGGACATGTACGACGCCTATGCCGAGATGGACCGCTACTTCCTGGCCAACTACTTCAGCCAGATCACCCGCTACGCGACCAGCGCCTTCCTGCGCGCCAAACTGGGCGAGGCTTTCTCCGCCCGCAGCATCGCGCCGCATGTGTTCGAGCGCCGGGAGGAAGCCCAGGCGTTCCTCGCCGGGCGCAGCGGTGACTACGGCCCGCAGCCGTCCTCCGGATTGCCCTGACGAGGGTGTGGAAAAGGCGCTGGTGGCAGACATCGCCCCCGCTGCGCGCCGGAGAGCGGCTTTCGGCTGGTTCAATCTGGCGGCGGGGTGACGCCGAGCGAGCCAGATACCGGCGTGTTGCCCCGATGCGCGGCGAGTCACATGCGCGTGATCTGGGTGGCGAAGGTCTTGATGCCGCGCAACATCATCTCGATCGACATCGCCACCAGCACCAGGCCCATCAGCCGCTCCAGGGCGACGACGAAGCGGTCGCCGACGACGCGCTGAATACGTTCGGCGAGGACCAGGACGACGGCACTCACCGCCATCGTGATGCACAGCGCGGCAATCCACTCCAGGCGCCGGTCGGGTGCCTGCGAGACCAGCAGGAGGACGGTCGCCAGCGCCGAAGGCCCGGCAATTGCCGGAATGGCCAGGGGCACAATCAGCGGCTCACCCGTGGTGTCGGGCGTGTCCGGATTTGGCGGTGGAAAGATCATGCGCAAGGCAATCAGGAACAGGATCACGCCACCGCCGATCTGCAGTGACAACTCGCTGAGGTTCATCAGACGCAGAAACCCCTCGCCAACGAACATGAAGGTGAGCAGCAGGACGAAGGCGATCAACACCTCGCGCAGGATCACCCAGGGGCGACGCTCCGGGGCCACGTGTCGGAGTGCATTGGCGAAGATCGGAATGTTGCCGATCGGGTCGGTAATCAACAGCAGCAGGATGGTCGCCGAGGCAAAGGTATAGTTCATGGCAAGAGGCTCTCAGACAATACTGTCCGGCGACGACGGTCGGTGGCCACGGGCGGCCTGACGAGGGGGTTCCGGCGAGGCACGGACGATCACTCGCCGAGTTCGTGCAGCGGCATGGCGAGCGGCTGTTCGGACACGTGGCTCGCCTTCGCGCGATACATTCTCCGGTCGGCAACCGACCACAATGCGCTGGCGCCGATGCCGTCGTCGGGGTAAACGGCAAAACCGACGCTGGCACTGATGCGGACGACGATGGCGTCGAGCTGGAAGGGCTCGGCAAGAGCCAAGCGCAGCTTGCTGGCCACGTCGGCGACGTCGGATTCGGCATGCACGCTGGCGACGATGATCGCGAATTCATCGCCACCCATGCGCGCACAAAAATCGGCGGCACGGATGCTGCTGAGGAGACGGGCGGCGACCGCCTTGAGCACGCGATCCCCGGCAGTGTGCCCGTAGCGGTCGTTGATCGGTTTGAAGTTGTCCAGGTCGATGGCCAACAGTCCGACTTTCCCCTGATCACGGCTGGCGATGCTGAGCGTTCGCGCAATCGTCTCCTCGAAATACCTGCGGTTGCCAAGAGCGGTCAGGTCATCGTGCAGTGCCATGTGACGAATGGCTTCCCTGGTGCGTCGGTTTTCCTCGATCTCCTGCTGCAGGCGTTCGTTGAGGACGATGGCGCCGATCGCTGTCGCCGAGACCTGGCGTGCCTTTGCCAGGACGATGGCCTGCCACATGATCGCGACGGCGATGAGCAGCAGATAGTAGGAATCCGCATGCGCCAGATACTGCTGCGCAAAGTGCCCGGTCAAGGGTAGCAGACTGACCACGTTCAGCGTCAGGTAGTATCTTGGCATCACGGCGTAACCGAGTGCAGCGACGGTGACGACCGTCGACACGATGATGAACAGGAACGTGTCCTGCGCCGGAGCCGTTCCCGGCAGGAGAAATCCGACGATGCCGTAGGACAGCGCTATTCCTGCCCCGAGACCGATCCGCAGGTTGACGAGCCGCTGGCAGTTCCCGGCCGTCACCCCCGTTTTCTTCACGCGGCGCTCGACCAGCAAGACCCCCGCAGACGCCGCGCACACGAACAGTCCCCAAACACCCAGAGTTGGCAGGGAGACGCCACCACTGTGGAGGACGACGGCGATCAGAATGGCCCCAACCAGGATGCTCGCCATGTTGCCGCTGGCGTGCCCGAAAAAAATGCGAATGCGGGCAAGCTGCACATTGTCGTCAAGAGAGGTGGCGGGGCTCGGCAAGGTCATC
>AATN01000063.1_pt1 | contig 28258 bp, 7 predicted proteins | sample 270648 | NCBI WGS metagenome assembly AATN01 (sample SAMN02954269, study PRJNA17659) | bioreactor sludge metagenome | biome: terrestrial; feature: bioreactor; material: sludge; isolation source: Enhanced Biological Phosphorus Removal (EBPR) bioreactor sludge | place: Australia: Brisbane, Queensland
ACGCAGATCCTTGCCGAGCTGCTCAAGGGCAGCAGCGGCGACGACTGGTTGCGCGGTTACGCGAACACCAACGACAGCATCAACGGTGGCAACGGCAACGACACGCTCGGCGGCGCCGCCGGCAACGACACGCTCGCCGGCGGCCTGGGCAACGATTCGCTGTCCGGCGATGCCGGTGCCGACTCGCTCGACGGCGGCGCCGGCAATGACCAGGTCGTCGGCGGCGACGGCAACGATACGCTCACCGGCAGCGGCGACAACGATACGCTGAGCGGCGAGGCGGGCAGCGACACCTACGTCTTCGGGCCGGGATTCGGGCAGGACGTGATTGCGGACCGGGGAGCGAGCGGTGAGGTCGATACGCTGAAGTTCAACGTCGGCATCCGGCCGGCGGAAGTCGGCGTCGCGCGCGCCGGCAACGATCTCGTGGTGAGCTTTGCCGGCGCGCCTGGCGACGGGGTGCGCATCAGCGACTTCTTCGACGAGACCTTCGGCGCGCTGGGTCTGAACCGGCAGATCGAGCAGTTTGCCTTTGCCGATGGCAGCACCTGGTCGGCGACGGCGATTCGCGCCAAGGTGCTGGTACCAACCAGCGGCGACGACGAGATCACTGGTTATCTGGGCAGCGAGTCGCTGGCGGGACTGGCGGGTGACGATACGATCGCCGGCGGAGCGGGCAACGATACGCTCAGCGGCGGCGACGGGACGGACCGGCTCACCGGCGGTTCGGGGGCCGACCGCTTCGTCTTCGACACCGCCGACGCGCTGGTGCATGCGGATCTGATCACCGACTTCGTCAGCGGCGTCGACCGCATCGCGCTCAAGGCGAGCGTGTTCACGGGGCTCGGGGCGGTCGGGACGACGCTGGGACTGGGCGATCACCTCACCTACAACAGCGGCACGGGAGCGCTCGCTTACGATGCCGACGGGGTGGGCGGTGCCGCCGCGGTGACCTTCGCGACGCTCGGGGTGGGAACCCATCCGGCGACGTTGGGGATGGACTTCCTGATCGTTTGAGGGTGGGGTGGCTGAGCGCGGGAGAACGCGAGGAGAGCGGCGCCCTGGTGGGGGCGCCGCGCTTCAGCAGGCACCACGCCGATGCGCAACGACCCTGAGCCCGACGGCGCCCTGACTGGCACCCCGCCGATCGATGCCGCCGAGCTTTGGCGGCAACTGCGCACGTCCGCCCGGCAGGCCAGTGTGTGGCTCGCACTCGCCGCCGACTATCGACACCATGCCTTGCCCTGGCAGGCCGGCTATACCGCCCGGCAAGCGCTGCGCTGCGATCCGGATCTGCGAGCGCAACTCGACGCCCTCGACCTCGGTCCCTGGCAGGATGCCGCGGCAGGCGACGCGCAGCTCGGCCGGCCGACGTTGCCGCAAGCCAGCGCCCTGGTCGAGCAGTTCTCGGCGCGAACGCGCGCCTGCCCGGGGGACTGGCTGACCTGGCTGTACCTCGCCCGTCTGCACGAACTGCCACCGCTCGCCACCCGCGAGCCGACCCCGACCAAGCCGACGGCGGCTTCTGCCGCCCATGCCGAGGCGCTGGCGCGCGCCACGGCGCTCGAAGCGATCGCCGGCGAGAGCCTGCACTGGCTCGGCGTCTGGCGCCTGAACGCCGGCGACGCCGAGGGCGCGGTCACCGCCCTCGCCCGCCTGGTCGACGTCCGCCCCTTGCGCCACGGTTCGATGATGTATCTCGGCGAAGCCTTGCTGCGCGTCGGCAACATCGCCGCCGCCGAGAAAGCCTTCAGTCGCGCCTCGCTGTCGGCCAACCCGGACTTCCTGCTCAACCTCTCGGCGCGCGTCTATGCGCACAACTACTGGCAGGAGGCGATCGCCGTCCTCAACAAGGCGCTCGCGCTACGCCCGCAGCACGTCCCGACGTGGCTCGCGCTGGCCCGCATCCAGTCGGAGGTCTATGCCCTCGCCGACTGCCGCGCGAGCCTCGAGCGTCTCCAGGCGCTGGCCCCCGCGCACCCGGAAGCGGCCTTGCTCGAAGCCGGACTGCACGGGCGGATGGGCGATGCGCGGGCGCACCTCGCCGCGCTGCAGGCCGCCTATGCCAGCGGCGACCCGCTGTCGCGCCTCGCCTCGAGCGTGGCGATGACCGCGCTCTATCACGACGAGCTGCCGCCGGCCGACGTCGCCGCCCTGCATCGCCGCCTGTGCGCGCCGATCGAAGCCGCGGTGCCCGAGAAAACCGACTTCCCGAACACACGCTCGACCGCTCGGCGCCTGCGCATCGGCTACGTCACCGGCGACCTGCACCGGCAGCACCCGGTCAATCTCTTCATGCTGCCGGTGCTCCTGCGCCACGACCATCGCCGTTTCGAGATCGCCATCTACCACACCGGCCACATGCACGACGCCTACACCCGCCAGGCGAGAAGCCGTGCCGATCGCTGGTGCGAAGCGGCGGCCCTTGACGATGCGGCGCTGCAGCAGGCGATCCTCGCCGATGAGGTGGACATCCTCGTCGACCTCGCCGGCCACACCGCGTCGCACCGCCTTGGACTGTTCGCCCTGCGCGCCGCGCCGGTACAAGCGACCTTCCTCGGCTACCCGCATTCGACAGGACTCAGCCGCATCGACTGGCTGATCGGCGACGCCACCGTCTCGCCCGGAGAACACGCCGGGCTGTTCAGCGAAGGCATCGCGCAGTTACCCGACTGCGTCTTCTGCTGGGCACCGGTCGAGGACTATCCGCTGCCGCGCCCGCGTCCGGCCGACGCGCCGCTCGTCTTCGGCTCGTTCAACAACGCCATGAAGCTCTCGCCCAGGACGATTGCCCTCTGGGCAGAAGTGCTGCACGCCGTCCCGGGATCGAAGCTGTTGCTCAAGGCGCCGTCGCTGCAGGATGCCGGCGTGCAGGCGCGCTTCGGCGAACGCTTCGCCGCGCACGGCATTGCCGCCGAACGGCTCTCCCTGCACGGACCGAGCGGTCTCGCCGAGATGATGCAGGCCTACGGCGAGGTGGACATCGCGCTCGACCCGACACCCTACAATGGCGGCACGACGACGCTGCAGGCGCTGTGGATGGGCGTGCCGGTGCTCAGTCTGGCCGGCGGCAACTTCGTCGGCCGCATGGGTGCGAGTTTCCTGAAGACCCTCGGCCATCCGGAATGGGTGGCCAGCGATGCCGCCGGCTACATGGCGGCGGCCGTGCGACTCGCTGCCGAGTGCCGGGACTGGCGCACCAGGCGTGCCGGCTTGCGCGCGCGCATGGCGGCTTCGCCGCTGTGCGACATCGACACCTGGGTCGTCCAGCTCGAGGCCTTGTACGAGCGGATGTGGGCGGTTTATTGCAGCGGCAGCGGGCAGCGCCTGCTGCCGGCCGCGACGAGCCGTCGCCCGCGCCACGCCGAGGACGATTCGAGCACCTGATACCCGACGCACGCCACCACCATGGCGCTCACTCACCTGCCCCGAAAGACCCGCGATGGAAAGCACCGACCGCCCCGCTCCGAACGACACGCTGCCAGCAGGCGGAACCGCCCAGGCGCCAGGCTTGCCCAGCCTCGAAATCACTACCTCGCGGCAGTTCCCCGCCTGGCTGGCCGAACAGAAGCTGTCGCTGGCGCTGACCACTTACCAGATCGGCAAACTGTTCTTCATCGGCCTCAAGGACAACGGCGAACTGTCGATCTTCGAGCGCAGCTTCAACCGCTGCATGGGGCTGTGCGCGACGGCCAACGGCCTGTATCTGAGCAGCCTGTACCAGGTCTGGCGCTTCGAGAACCTGTTTACCCAGGGTGAGCAGCAGGACGGCTACGATCGGCTCTATCTGCCGCAGGTCGGCTACACCACCGGCGACCTCGACATCCACGACCTGGCCGTCGCTGCGGACGGCCGGCTGATCTTCGTCAACACGCTCTTCGGCTGCCTGGCGACGCTTTCCGAGACGCACAGCTTCAAGCCGCTGTGGCGCCCGCCGTTCAGCAGCCGCCTGGCGGCGGAGGACCGCTGCCACTTGAACGGCCTGGCGATGAAGGACGGGCGAGCCGCCTACGTCACCGCCGTCAGCCGGTCGGACGTGGTCGACGGGTGGCGCGACCATCGCGCCGATGGCGGCATCGTCATCGACGTGAACACGAACGCGATCGTCGCCGAGGGTCTGTCGATGCCGCACTCGCCGCGCTGGCATCAGGGCCGGCTGTGGTTGCTCAACTCGGGGACCGGCGAATTCGGCTACGTCGATCTGACGGTCGGGCGCTTCGTGCCGGTGAGCTTCTGCGCCGGCTATCTGCGCGGGCTGGCTTTCCATGGCGACTTTGCGCTGGTCGGGCTGTCGAAACCGCGTCACAACCGCACCTTCAGCGGGCTGGCGCTCGACGAGAATCTCAGGTCCCGCCAGGCCGAAGCGCGCTGCGGCGTGCAGGTGATCGACCTGCGCAGCGGCGACGCGGTGCATTGGCTGCGCATCGAGGGCGTCGTCGATGAACTGTACGATGTCGTCGCGCTGCCGGGCGTGCGCCGGCCGATGGCGCTGGGATTCAAGACCGACGAGATTCGGCGAGTGGTGAGTATCGAAGGGTAGCGCCGCTCAGGGCGGCGCCGCCATTGGCGCTCGGGCCAGCAACTGCAGCAGTTGATCGACGGCATCTGCCAGCGAACGCTGCGTCGTATCGATGCTCAGATCGGCCTGTTCGGGCGCCTCGTAGGGTGAGGACACGCCGGTAAAGTCGGCCAGTTCGCCCCGTCGTGCCTGCCCGTAAAAGCCTTTCGGGTCGCGCGCTTCGCAGACGGCCAGCGGCGTGCTCACATGCACCTCGAGAAAGCTCGCCGCGCCGATGATCTCGCGGGCGGCGGCGCGGTCGGCGCGCCAGGGCGAGATGAACGCTGTGATGACGATCAGGCCGGCGTCGTTCATCAGCTTCGCCACCTCGGCGATCCGCCGGATGTTCTCGCTGCGGTCGGCCGGCGAGAACCCAAGGTTGCGGTTCAGGCCATGGCGGACGTTGTCGCCATCGAGCACGTAGCAGGCGCGCCCGCGCTCATGCAGCGCGCGTTCGAGCGCGAAGGCCAGCGTCGATTTGCCGGCGGCACTCAGACCGGTCAGCCAGAGCGTGAGGGGCACTTGCCCGAGCCGTTCTGCGCGCTCGGCTCGGCAAACGTGGCCGGGGTGCCAGACGAGGTTGAGTGGCGATTCCTGGGTCATTCCGCGGGCAAAGCCTCGTTGTTCGGAACCTCGGACGATAGCACGCCAACCGTGCTGGTGGACTGTTGCTTCCCCTGCTAGCGAGGTGGACAAAGCGTTAGATTGTTCTAATATTAATCTCACTGCAATCCGCAACCGGGAATCTGAAATGCCTGCCATCGACCTCTCCAACATTGCCGCCGGGGCTGGCGGCTTCGTCATCAACGGGGAGTGCAAGGACGATCTGGCAGGCTATAGCGTCGCCGCCGCCGGCGACGTCAACGGCGACGGCCTCGCCGACGTGATCGTCGGCGCCTGGGGTAGCGATCCCTCGGGGCGCAGCAATGCCGGACGCAGCTATGTGGTGTTCGGGAAAACCGGCAACACCGCCATCGACCTCTCCGCGATCACCAATGGGAGCGGGGGCTTCGTCATCAACGGCCAGTGTGCGGAGGACCGCAGCGGCCTCAGTGTCGCTGCCGCCGGGGACATCAACGGCGACGGACTGGACGACCTGATCGTCGGCGCGCCCTACGCCGATCCCGCTGGCGGCAGCGCGGCCGGGCGCAGCTACGTCGTCTTTGGAAAGACGAGCACCGGTTGGGCCCAACTGTCGGCGATCGCCGCGGGCAGCGGTGGCTTTGTCATCAACGGCGAGAGCCCGAATGACCTGGCGGGGTACAGCGTCGCCGCTGCCGGCGACGTCAACGGCGACGGCCTCGCCGACCTGATCGTCGGCGCCTGGGGTAGCGATACCGCCGCCGGCAGCAACGCCGGGCGCAGCTACGTGGTGTTTGGCCGGACGGGCAGCGGTTCCATTGACCTCGCGGCGATCACCAATGGTAGCGGCGGCTTCGTCATCAATGGCCAAAGTGCTGAGGACTGGAGCGGCATCAGCGTCGCCGGTGCCGGGGATGTCAATGGCGATGGGCTCGCTGATCTGATCGTCGGCGCTCCGCTTGCCGATCCCGATGCCGGGAACTTCGCCGGGCGCAGTTATGTCGTCTTCGGCAAGACCGGCACGGGCTGGGCGCAGATCTCGGCCATCGCCGCTGGCAACGGTGGCTTCGTGATCAACGGCCGTTCGGCGCAAGACGCGGCCGGTACAAGTGTCGCCGCTGCCGGCGACTTCAATGGCGACGGGCTGGGCGACCTGGTGATCGGAGCGCCTTTGAGCAGTCCCTATGGCAAGCTCTACGCCGGACGCAGCTATATCGTCTTCGGCAAGACCACTGGAAACGCCATCAACCTCCAGTCCATCGGGAGTGGTTACGATGGCGGGTGCGCGATCATCGGGCCAGATGTGCTGGACTTGGCTGGATACAGCGTCGCAGGCGCTGGCGACATCAATGGCGACGGACTGGCCGACGTGATCGTCGGAGCGCCCGGCAGCACTTCCGGGCGCAGCTATGTCGTCTTCGGCAGGCCCTACAGCGGGACCATCGAATTCTCGCGGATTGAGTATGGCGTCGATGGCTTCGTCATTAACGGCCACGGCGCGGATGACTTCACAGGCTCCAGCGCCACCGGGGCCGGCGATATCAATGGCGACGGCCTCGCCGACCTCGTGGTCGGTGCCCGCTACAGCGACCCCGCTGCGGGCACCGACGCGGGACGCAGCTACGTCATTTTCGGCACTACCAGCAGCGCTGTCGCACACAGCTCGGTTGACCAGTTCGGGACCCCCGGCAGCGAAGTCCTGACCAGCACCACCGACGGCGAAACCCTGGTCGCCGATAGCGGTAACGACACGTTGATCGGCCATGGCGGCAACGATGTGCTCTACGGCGGCACAGGTGACGACACCTTCGTCATCAATGCCAGCCACATCGTCGCACTGGCCACAACAAATGCCTACAACCCCTACCAGGTCGCCCACATCGACGGCGGCAGCGGCACCGATACGATCGCCTTGGTCGGCAGTGGCCTTTCGCTCAACTTGGTCAGCATTCCAAACCAGGGCGGCAGTACCCCTATCGGCCAATCGAGAATCGCGTCGATCGAGCGCATCGACCTCACGGGCAGTGGCAACAACACGCTGACCCTGAGCCAGCGTGACGTGGTGGACATGGCCGGCATGAATCTGTTCAACAACGTCAACGGCTGGACGGGCCTTGGCGCCTCTGTGCAGAAGCACCAGATCGTCATTGACGGCAACGCCGGCGACGAGGTGCAACTAAGTGGCTTATGGACCACTGCGGGCAGCACAGTCAGCAACAACGGCCATAGCTACGCCATCCACAATGCCAACGGCGCCGCCGCACAGGTGCTGGTTGACACCAATATTTTGACATCCAACTATATCCCGCGGCCTGCCATTGATCTCGCCCGGATCGCTGCCGGCAGCGGCGGCTTCGTCGTGAGTCTGCAAGGTCTTGGGGGAAGCTTTGGAGCCCCCGCCGGAGTTGGCGACGTCAATGGTGACGGACTGGACGACCTGATCCTGGGAAGTCCCGACAGCAATCCCGCGTACGGCGGCCCCGCCGGACGCAGCTATGTTGTCTTCGGCAAGGCGAGTAACAGCACCATTGACCTTTCGGCGATAGCCAATGGGATCGGCGGTTTCGTTATCAACGGCCAGTGTGACAACGAGCGGAGCGGCAGCGGCGTGAACGCTGCCGGCGACATCAACGGCGACGGTCTGGCCGATGTAATCGTCGGGGCGCCCAATGCTGCACGCAGCTATGTCGTCTTCGGCAAGACTAGCAGTAGCGCCGTCGACCTCTCTGGGATCGCCACTGGCAGGGGCGGCTTCATCATTCGCGGCCCCGGTTTCGCCAATGTCGATGCCGGCGGTGACGTCAACGGCGACGGCTTCACCGATCTGATTCTGGGCGTGCCCGATAGCAATGTCGACGGGCACTACGGTGCCGGCCGCTGCTACGTCATTTTCGGTAACAGTCGCAGCATTGCCGTCGACCTGTCGGACATTGCCGACGGCGGCGGCGGCTTCGTTATCAACGGTTACTCGGTGGGCCAGAACAGCGGCGGTAGCATTGCCGGTGGAGGCGATATCAACGGTGACGGATTGGCCGACCTAATCATCGGGACATATCCATTTGGCCCTGGTCCTGCCTGCTATGTCGTTTTCGGCAAAACCGACAGCAGCAGCGTCGATCTCTTCTCGGTCGCTAGTGGTGCGGGCGGTTTCATCATCAATGGCTCGGTTGGAACCGTTGCCGGAGGAGGTGACATCAATGGCGACGGCCTCACCGACCTCATCGTGGGGACGCGCGGCAGCGACCCCGGGGCCAGCAGAAATGCCGGGCGCAGCTACGTCGTCTTCGGCAAGAGTGACAGCAGTTCTATCGACCTCACGGCAATTGCCAACGGTAGTGGCGGCTTTGTAATCAACGGGCAGTTCCCCTATGACTGGAGCGGCACAAGCGTCGCCACCGCAGGCGACATCAACGGCGACGGCCTGGCTGATGTCATTGTCGGCGCTCCAGGCAGCGACCCTGGCGCTGTCACCCTTCGGGGACGCAGCTATGTCGTATTCGGTAAGACCGGAAGTGGCGCCGTCGACCTCTTCGGAATCGTTGATGGCAATGGTGGCTTCGTCATCAACGGTCAATGTGCACTTGACAGCAGTGGCAGCACTGTTGCCCCTGCCGGCGACATCAATGGCGACGGTCTGGCCGACCTGATCGTGGGCGGTAAAGGGAACCTCACCGGAGGCTACGTCATCTTCGGCAGCACCAGCGGCGCCTTCGCACCAAGCGCCGTCGACCAGGTCGGAACCACTGGCAACGACACCCTCACCGGCAGTTCCGCCGCCGAGACGCTGGTGGCCAATGCCGGCAACGACACCCTGATCGGCAACGGCGGCGCCGACGTCCTCTACGGCGGCACCGGCAACGACAGTTTCGTCCTCAGCGTCGGCAACGTCGCCGCCCTGACGGCGGGCGTCATCTCCGGCCAATTCGCCCGCATCGATGGCGGCAGCGGCATCGACACCATCACGCTGGCAGGCAGCGGCCTTTCTCTCGACCTGACCCTGATCGCCAACCAGGGCGCCAGCACCCCGGGCAGCCAGTCGCGTATCGAGTCCATCGAACGTATCGACTTGACGGGTAGCGGCAACAACACCCTGACGTTGGGGGTCGGCGACGTCCTCGACATGGCCGGGATGAACAACTTCAACAACTCGACGGGCTGGGCCGACGGCACTTACAACCTTGCCGCCGGTGGCGCCAACGGTGCCAACCCGGAACAGCGGCACCAGACTCTGGTCGTCGGCAATACCGGCGACGTAGTGAATCTGCCCGATGCCCCAAACTGGGCGAACGCCGGCACGGTCAGCAACGGCGGGCATGTCTATGAGGTCTTCAACTACCACGGTGTCGCCGCGCAACTCCTGGTCGACAGTGTGCTCAACCTCTCGCTCATCGGCACCTCCGGAAGCGACACACTGACCGGTGGCGCGGGCAACGACACACTGATCGGCGATGCCGGGGACGACACCCTGCTCGGTAACGCTGGCAACGATCGGCTGATCGGTGGCACGGGCAGCGACAGCCTGGTTGGCGGGCTTGGGGATGATGTCTACGTCGTTGGTGAGACTGGCGACGTGGTCGTCGAAACAGCAGCGGGCGGCGTCGATCGCATCGAAACCAATCTCGCTGCCTACACCCTGGGCGCTGAAGTCGAGAACCTCACGTACATTGGCAGTGCCGACTTCAGCGGTAGCGGGCAAGCGCTCAACAACACGCTGACCGGTGGCGGGGGTAGCGACACACTCGACGGTGGGGCCGGCAACGATAGCCTGCTTGGTGGTGCCGGTGACGACAAACTGATCGCCGGAACCGGCGTCGACGTAGTGGACGGCGACGAGGGAAACGACAGCCTGGCTTTGCTGGGCAACTTTGCCGACTACCTACGGACCCGGCCAAACGCCACCAACACCCGTCTCGTCAATGCGGGCACAGGCGAAGACGTGATCTTCCGCAACGTCGAATCGGTCGCCTTCCTCGATGGCACCAAGTCACTCGCCGACGTCCACCTCAACGTAGTGAGCGCCAGCAACGATTCGCTGGTTGGCACAACCGGCAACGACACTCTCGACGGTCAGGGTGGCGACGACACGATGGTTGGTCTGGCCGGAAACGACACCTACGTGGTTGATGCCATCGGCGACGTCATCACCGAGAACCTGGACGAGGGCACCGACTCGGTGAGCGTCAAGTTCGTGATAGCAGGCGCCTACACGCTCGCCGCCAACGTCGAACACGCCGGAATTACCAACGGCACAGCCGGCGTGAACCTCACCGGCAACGCTCTGGGCAACAGGCTGCAGGGCAATGCGCAGGCCAATGTCCTCCGCGGTCTGGATGGCAACGACAGCCTGGACGGCGGGGGCGGAGCTGACACACTCGCCGGTGGTGCGGGTGACGACATCTACCTCGTCGACGTCACGACCGACGTCATCATCGAACAGGACGGCGAAGGCACCGACCAGGTCAATATCAACTTCGCGACGCCCGGTACCTACACCCTGGCCACCCAGATCGAACACGCCAGCGTCACCTCCGGGTTGGCGACCCCGGTCAATGTCATCGGCAACACACTCGACAACCGCCTCGTCGGCAGCGCCGCGGCCAATCTGCTGACCGCATTGGCCGGCAACGACACGCTCGACGGCGGCGCCGGCACCGACACGCTGGTGGGTGGAGCAGGCAACGACACCTACCTCGTCGACCTGCCTGGCGACGTGATCACCGAGAACGTCGCCGAAGGTACGGACCAGGTCAATGTCCTGTTCTCGGGGGCCGGCACCTACACGCTCGCGGCCAACGTCGAAGGCGGCCTGATCGCCAGCGCCACGCCCGGCGTCAACCTCACCGGCAACGCCCTGAACAACGCTTTGCAAGGTAACGCGCAGGCCAACGTTCTCAGCGGCCTGGACGGCAACGACAGCCTCCTCGGCGGCGCCGGCAACGACACCCTGATCGGCGGGACAGGCAACGACACCCTCCAGGGCAACGACGGCGATGACGTCTATATCGTCGACAGCGCCCTCGACGTCGTGACCGAAGCTCCCGGCGAAGGCAGCGACCGCGTCGACACCACCCTGCCGAGCTACACCTTGGGCGCCGACGTCGACAACCTCACCTACACCGGCGCCTCAGCGTTTGCCGGCACCGGCAACGGCCTCGCCAACAGCCTCGTCGGCGCCGCCGGCAACGACACTCTCGACGGACTCGCCGGCGACGACACCCTGATCGGCAACGCCGGCAACGACCGCCTGATCGGCGGCTCCGGCAACGACACCCTGGTCGGCGGCGCCGGCGACGACGTCTATCTCGTCACCGACATTGGCGACCTCGTGTTCGAAGCCGCCGCCAGCGGCATCGATCGCGTCGACACCGATCTCGCCACCTACACCCTCGGCGCCGACGTCGAGAACCTCACCTACACCGGCGATTCCGACTTCACCGGCAGCGGCCAGGCGCTCAACAACAGCCTCACCGGCGCAGCCCACAACGACAGCCTCAGCGGCCTCGCCGGCAACGACACCCTGACCGGCAACGCCGGCAACGACACCCTCGACGGCGGCACCGGCAACGACAGCCTGGTCGCGGGCCTGGGCAACGACACGCTGGACGGCGGCACCGGCAACGACACCCTGCTCGGCGGCGCCGGCAACGACGTCTACAAGCTTGACGCCCTCACCGACATCGTCATCGAGAACGCCGGCGAGGGAGGTGACCAAGTCGTCATCGCCCTCGCCGCTGCCGGCACCTACACGCTAACCGCCAACGTCGAATTCGCCCTCATGGCCGGCGCCACCCCCGGCAACGTCATCGGCAACGGTGAGGACAACGCCATCGAGGGCAGTACGCTCGCCAACAGCCTCGCCGGACTCGCCGGCAACGATCGCCTCTACGGCCGGGACGGCAACGACACGCTCGACGGCGGGATCGGCAACGACTACCTCGGGGGCGATGCCGGCAACGACAGCCTGCTCGCCGGCACCGGCAACGACACCCTGTACGCCGGCACCGGCGTCGACGTCGCCGACGGCGGCGCCGACGCCGACACGCTGCTCGTCATCGCCAACTTCGCCAACTACACGCGCAGCCGCCCGAGCGCGACCGACACCCGACTGGTGAATGCCGTCACCGGCGAGGACATCACCTTCCGCAACGTCGAATCCGTCAGCTTCCTCGACGGCACCCGCTCGCTGGCCGACGTCCAGCTCAACATCGTCAGCGCCTACAACGACTCGATCGTCGGCACCACCGGCAACGACCTGCTCGACGGCCAGGCCGGCAACGACACCCTCGTCGGCCTCGCCGGCAACGACACCCTGATCGGCGGTTCCGGCAGCGACAGCCTGGTCGGCGGCCCCGGCGACGACAGCTACCTCGTCGATATCCCGAGCGACGTCATCGTCGAGCAGGACGGCGAAGGCAACGATCAGGTCAGCATCAACTTCATCGCCTCCGGCACCTACACCCTCGCCGCCCAACTCGAAGACGCGACGGTCACCGCCGCACCGGCCATCCTCGTCAACGTCATCGGCAACGACCGCGGCAACCACCTCGTCGGCCACGCGGCAGCCAACGTCCTCACCGGCCTCGATGGCAACGACACGCTCGACGGCGGCGCCGGCATCGACACCCTGATCGGTGGCAGCGGCGACGACGACTACCGGATCGACATCGCCGGCGACATCGTCAGCGAGGCCCTCAATGAGGGCATCGACATCGTCAGGATCGGCTTCACCAGCAGCGCTGGCTACACGCTGACGGCGAATGTCGAGCACGCCATCGTCACCTCGCCCGGCGACGGCTTCGCCGTCAATGTCACCGGCAACGCGCTCGCCAACGCCCTCACCGGGCACGCCGGCGCCAACCTCCTCGCCGGCCTCGACGGCAACGACACGCTCGACGGCAACGCCGGCAACGACACGCTCGACGGCGGCATCGGCAACGACAGCCTCGTCGGCGGCCTCGGCAACGACACCCTGATCGGTGGCCCCGGCAACGACACGCTGCAGGGCAACGAGGGCAACGACGTCTACCTCGTCGACAGCCTGCTCGACGTCGTCAGCGAAGCGGACGGAGAAGGCACCGACCGCGTCGACACCACCCTGACCAGCTACACCCTGAGCAACCACGTCGAAACCCTCGCCTACGCCGGCGCCCTGGCATTCTCCGGGACCGGCAACGGACTAGCGAACAGCCTCGTCGGCGCCGCCGGCAACGACACCCTCGACGGACTCGCCGGCGACGACACGCTGCTCGGCAACGCCGGCAACGATCGCCTGATCGGCGGCACCGGCAACGACAGCCTCGTCGGCGGACTCGGCGACGACTCCTACGTGGTCGGCGAAGGCGGCGAAACCGGCGATATCGTCGTCGAAGCCGGCGGCGGCGGCATCGATCGTATCGAAACCGCGCTCGCCGCCTACACGCTCGGCGCCGAAGTCGAGAACCTCACCTACACCGGCGCCGGCAACTTCACCGGCAGCGGCCAGGTGCTCAACAACAGCCTCACCGGCGGCGCCGGCAACGACACACTCAGCGGTCTGGCCGGCAACGACACGCTCATCGGCGGCGCCGGCGACGACCTCCTCGCCGGCGGCAGCGGCATCGACACCCTGCTCGGGGGAACGGGCAACGACGTCTACCAGGTCGATGCCGTCGGCGACGTCGTCATCGAGAACGCCGGCGAGGGTCATGACCGCGTCAGCATCTCGATGACCACGCCGGGCACTTTTACCCTGTCGGCCAACGTCGAGGACGCGGTGATTGTCGGTGCAATGGCGGGCGTCAACCTCATCGGCAATGCCGAGGACAACACGCTCGAGGGCAACGAAGCGGCCAACCAGCTCGCCGGCCTGGCCGGCGACGATTACCTGTGGGGACGCCTTGGCAACGACACCCTGCTGGGTGGCGCCGGCAACGACGACCTGGACGGTGGTGCCGGTAGCGACACGCTCGATGGCGGTCTGGGCAACGACACCCTGTATGGCGACGCCGGCAACGACAGCCTGTTGGCCGGCGACGGCGACGACCGGCTCGCTGCCGGCACGGGCCTCGACATCGCTGACGGCGGCCTCGGGAACGACACGCTCACCGGTGTCCTCGGCAACTTCGACGCCTACACGATTACGCGGGTCAACGAAACCGATACCCGCCTGCGCAACATCGCGACCGACGAAGACATCATCCTGCGCAGCATCGAGTTCATCGAGTTTGCCGGCGGTGTCGTGAAGACCAGAAGCCAGTACTGGAACAACGTCATCGACAATCTCAGCAACGACTGGACCGGCACCGCTGGCAACGACAGCGTCAATGGCCTGGCCGGCAACGACACCCTCGCCGGCCTCGCCGGCAACGACACGCTGATCGGCGGGGTCGGCAGCGACCTCCTGATCGGCGGACCCGGCGACGACATCTACGACGTCGATGTCGTCGCCGACGTCATCATCGAGCAGAACGCCGAAGGCACCGACCAGGTCAACATCGCCTTCACCGCTCCCGGCAGCTACACCCTCGTCGCCCAACTCGAACACGCCACCGTCACCGCCGGTGCGGGAGTCGCCGTCAACGTCACGGGCAACGAACTCAACAACCGCCTCACCGGCAGCGCCGCCGCCAACCTCCTCAGCGGTCTGGCCGGCAACGACACCCTGATCGGCGGCGCTGGCAGCGACACGCTCATCGGCGGCAGCGGCGACGACGAGTACCAGATCGACATCGCCAGCGACGTCGTCACGGAAGCCGTTGGCGAAGGTCTCGATCTCGTGAAGATCGCCTTCACCAGCACCGCCGGCTACACGCTGACGGCGAATGTCGAACAGGCCATCGTCACCTCGGCCGGCGACAGCTTCGCCGTCAACGTCACCGGCAACACCCTGGCCAACGCCCTCACCGGCCACGCCGGCGCCAACCTTCTCGCCGGCCTCGACGGCAACGACACGCTCGACGGCAACGCCGGCAACGACACGCTCGACGGCGGCATCGGCAACGACAGCCTCGTCGGCGGCCTCGGCAACGACACCCTGATCGGTGGCCCCGGCAACGACACGCTGCAGGGCAACCAGGGCAACGACGTCTATCTCGTCGACAGCGTCCTCGACGTGGTGAGCGAAGCTTCTGGAGAAGGCCTCGACCGCGTCGACACCACCCTGACCAGCTACACCCTCAGCAACCACGTCGAAACCCTCGCCTACGCCGGCGCCCTGGCATTCTCCGGGACCGGCAACGGACTAGCGAACAGCCTCGTCGGCGCCGCCGGCAACGACACCCTCGACGGACTCGCCGGCGACGACACGCTGATCGGCAACGCCGGCAACGATCGCCTGATCGGCGGCACCGGCAACGACAGCCTCGTCGGCGGACTCGGCGATGACTCCTACGTGGTCGGCGAAGGCGGCGAAACCGGCGACATCGTCGTCGAAGCCGCCGGCGGCGGCATCGATCGTATCGACACCGATCTCGTCGCCTACACGCTCGGCGCCGAAGTCGAGAACCTCACCTACACCGGCGCCGGCGCCTTCACCGGCAGCGGCCAGGCGCTCAACAATAGCCTCACCGGCGGCTCCGGCAACGACAACCTCAGCGGGCTGGCCGGCAACGACACGCTGAGCGGCCTCGGCGGCAACGACACACTCGACGGCGGCCTGGGCAACGACAGCCTGGTCGGCGGCAGCGGCGACGACGTTTACCGACTCGATGTCCTCACCGATGTCGTCAGCGAATCGGCCGGCGAAGGGATCGACCGCGTCGAACTCGCCTTGACGATCGCCGGCACCTACACCCTGACGGCCAATGTCGAGCGCGCGACGCTGGTCAGCGCGACGGCCGGCGTCAACCTCGTCGGCAATGCCGAAACCAATACGCTCACCGGCAACGCGACGGCCAACAGTCTCGCCGGCCTTGCCGGTGACGACACCCTCGACGGCGCTGCCGGCAACGACACGCTCGACGGCGGTCTGGGCAACGACAGCCTCGTCGGCGGCCTCGGCAACGACCTCTATCTCGTCGACAGCGCCCTCGACGTGGTGAGCGAAGCTTCCGGAGAAGGCACCGACCGCGTCGACACCGCACTCGCCAGCTATACGCTGAGCAACCACGTCGAAATCCTCGCCTACACCGGCGCCGCAGCCTTTGCCGGCACCGGCAATGCCGGCCACAACAGCCTCGTCGGCGGCACCGGCAACGACACCCTCGACGGACTCGCCGGCGACGACACGCTGATCGGCAACGCCGGCAACGATCGCCTGATCGGCGGCACCGGCAACGACAGCCTCGTCGGCGGGCTCGGCGACGACTCCTACGTGGTCGGCGAAGGCGGCGAAACCGGCGACATCGTAGTCGAAGCCGGCGGCGGCGGCATCGATCGTATCGACACCGCGCTCGCCGCCTACACGCTCGGCGCCGAAATCGAGCACCTCACCTACACTGGCGCCGGCGCCTTCACCGGCAATGGCCAGGTGCTCAACAACCGCCTCACCGGCGGTTCAGGTGACGATACCCTCAGCGGCCTGGCCGGCAACGACACGTTGATCGGCCTCGGCGGCAACGACAGCCTCGTCGGTGGACTCGGCGATGACGTCTATCTCGTAGCCGACGCCGGCGACATCGTCGTCGAAGCCGCCGCCGGCGGCATCGATCGCGTCGACACCACGCTCGCCGCCTACACGCTCGGAGCCGAAGTCGAGAACCTCGCCTACACCGGCGCCGGCGCCTTCACCGGCAGCGGCCAGGTGCTCAACAACAACCTGACTGGTGGCGCCGGCAACGACAGCCTCCGCGGTCTGGCCGGCAACGACACGCTGATCGGCAGCGTCGGCGACGACACGCTCGACGGCGGCCTGGGCATCGACAGCCTGGTCGGCGGCATCGGCGACGACGTTTACCGGCTCGATGTCCTCACCGATGTCGTCAGCGAGTCGGCCGGCGAAGGGACCGACCAGGTCGAACTCGCCCTGACGGCAGCCGGCAGCTACACGCTGGCGGCCAACGTCGAAGAGGTGATCGTCACCTCGGCCGGCGACAGCTTCGCCGTCAATGTCACCGGCAACGCCGTTGACAACCGCCTCACCGGCCACGCCGGGTCCAACCTCCTCGTCGGCCTCGACGGCGACGACACCCTCGAAGGCGGCGGCGGCAACGACACGCTCGACGGCGGCATCGGCAGCGACACCGCCTTCCTGCAGGGCGTACTCATCGACTACGCCATCAGCCGCCCGTCGACGACGCGGACCAGCTTCACGCATCTGCCCAGCGGCAACACGGTCGTGATCAGCAACGTCGAAGTCATCCGGTTTGCCGGTGGGGGCAGCCCGCAGCCCCTGGCCGACCTGATTGCCCGCATCGGCTCGCCGGGTAACGATGTGCTCAACGGCACCTCCGGCGACGACACGCTCGCCGGCGTGCTCGGCAACGACAGCCTGAGCGGCGGCGCCGGCAACGACGACCTGCAGGGCGGCGAGGGCATCGACACCCTCGCCGGTGGCGCCGGCAACGACCTCCTCGACGGCGGTGCCGGCAGCGATGTTTACCAGTTCGCCAGCGGCGGCGGCGACGACATCATCGAGCAGAACGACCCCCTCGCCGGCTCGCTCGACACGGTCGAACTGGCCAGCCCGATCGGTGATCTCGCCTCCGGCGAAACGACGCTGACGCGCGGCTGGCACAGTTACGACGACCTGGTGATCACCGTCAATTCCGGCACGCCCGGCGCCGAAGTGGTCGATCACCTGGTCGTGCATGACTTCCTGACCAACGACCTGATCAACCTGGGCACGATCGACCAGATTCGCTGGCTCGGCAGCGGCAACACCCTGACGCAGACGCAGATCCTTGCCGAGCTGCTCAAGGGCAGCAGCGGCGACGACTGGTTGCGCGGTTACGCGAACACCAACGACAGCATCAACGGTGGCAACGGCAACGACACGCTCGGCGGCGCCGCCGGCAACGACACGCTCGCCGGCGGCCTGGGCAACGATTCGCTGTCCGGCGATGCCGGTGCCGACTCGCTCGACGGCGGCGCCGGCAATGACCAGGTCGTCGGCGGCGACGGCAACGATACGCTCACCGGCAGCGGCGACAACGATACGCTGAGCGGCGAGGCGGGCAGCGACACCTACGTCTTCGGGCCGGGATTCGGGCAGGACGTGATTGCGGACCGGGGAGCGAGCGGTGAGGTCGATACGCTGAAGTTCAACGTCGGCATCCGGCCGGCGGAAGTCGGCGTCGCGCGCGCCGGCAACGATCTCGTGGTGAGCTTTGCCGGCGCGCCTGGCGACGGGGTGCGCATCAGCGACTTCTTCGACGAGACCTTCGGCGCGCTGGGTCTGAACCGGCAGATCGAGCAGTTTGCCTTTGCCGATGGCAGCACCTGGTCGGCGACGGCGATTCGCGCCAAGGTGCTGGTACCAACCAGCGGCGACGACGAGATCACTGGTTATCTGGGCAGCGAGTCGCTGGCGGGACTGGCGGGTGACGATACGATCGCCGGCGGAGCGGGCAACGATACGCTCAGCGGCGGCGACGGGACGGACCGGCTCACCGGCGGTTCGGGGGCCGACCGCTTCGTCTTCGACACCGCCGACGCGCTGGTGCATGCGGATCTGATCACCGACTTCGTCAGCGGCGTCGACCGCATCGCGCTCAAGGCGAGCGTGTTCACGGGGCTCGGGGCGGTCGGGACGACGCTGGGACTGGGCGATCACCTCACCTACAACAGCGGCACGGGAGCGCTCGCTTACGATGCCGACGGGGCGGGCGGTGCCGGTGCCGTGCCCTTCGCGACGCTCGGGGTGGGAACCCATCCGGCGACGCTGGGGGTGGACTTCCTGATCGTTTGAGGGAGGGGTGGCTGAGGGTGGGAGAACGCGAGGAGAGCGGCGCCCCGGCGGGGGCGCCGCGCTTCAGCAGGCACCACACCGATGCGCAACGACCCTGAGCCCGACGGCACCCTGCCTGGCACCCTGCCTGGCACCCTGCCTGGCACCCTAACTGGCACCCCGCCGGTCGATGCCGGCGAGCTTTGGCGGCAACTGCGCGCATCCGCCCGGCAGGCGAACGTGTGGCTCGCCCTCGCCGCCGACTATCGACACCATGCCTTGCCTTGGCAGGCCGGCTATGCCGCCCGGCAAGCGTTGCGCTGCGATCCGGATCTGCGAGCGCAACTCGACACCCTCGACCTCGGTCCCTGGCAGGATCCCGCAGCAGGCGACGCGCAGCTCGGCCGGCCAACGCTGCCGCAAGCCAGCGCCCTGGTCGAGCAGTTCTCGGCGCGAACGCGCGCCTGCCCGGGCGACTGGCTGACCTGGCTGTACCTCGCCCGTCTGCACGAACTGCCACCGCTCGCCACCCGCGAGCCGACCCCGCCGAAACCGGCGGCAGCGCCGGCCGCCCACACCGAAGCGCTGGCGCGCGCCACGGCGCTCGAAGGGATCGCCGGCGAGAGCCTGCACTGGCTCGGCGTCTGGCGCCTGAACGCCGGCGACGCCGAGGGCGCGGTCACCGCCCTCGCCCGCCTGGTCGACGTCCGCCCGTTGCGCCACGGTTCGATGATGCATCTCGGCGAAGCCTTGCTGCGCGTCGGCAACGTCGCCGCCGTCAGCCAGTCGGACGTGGTCGACGGGTGGCGCGACCATCGCGCCGATGGCGGCATCGTCATCGACGTGAACACGAACGTGATCGTCGCCGAGGGTCTGTCGATGCCGCACTCGCCGCGCTGGCATCGGGGCCGGCTGTGGTTGCTCAACTCGGGGACCGGCGAGTTCGGCTACGTCGATCTGACGGCCGGGCGCTTTGTGCCGGTGAGCTTCTGCGCCGGCTATCTGCGCGGGCTGGCTTTCCATGGCGACTTTGCGCTGGTCGGGCTGTCGAAACCGCGTCACAACCGCACCTTCAGCGGGCTGGCGCTCGACGAGAATCTCAGGTCCCGCCAGGCCGAAGCGCGCTGCGGCGTGCAGGTGATCGACCTGCGCAGCGGCGACGCGGTGCATTGGCTGCGTATCGAGGGCGTCGTCGATGAACTCTACGATGTTGTGGCGCTGCCGGGCGTGCGCCGACCGATGGCTCTGGGCTTCAAGACCGACGAGATTCGGCGGGTGGTGAGTATCGAAGGGTAGGCGAAGCGCAGCGTCGGAAGCGTGTTTTTCTGGCTTTAATGTATTCTATAGAATACAATTGCCGTGTGAAGACCATCTATACGACCGAGAGGTTCGACACGTGGTTTGCCGGCTTGCGAGATCAGCAGGCGAGTGCGCGAATCAAGACGCGCATTCGTCGCGCAGAGGATGGGAACTTCGGCGACTGCGAACCGGTCGGTGACGGGGTTTCAGAAATGAGGATTCACTATGGGCCGGGGTACCGAGTTTATTTTGTGCAACGTCGAGATGAGATTGTGATTCTCCTGGCGGGCGGCGACAAATCCACCCAGGCCAAAGACATCAAGACCGCGTTGAACCTGGCGCGAGAACTGTGAGGACAGGGGTCATGGCAACGATCAAGCTGCGCAAATGGGATGTGGTGGAACATCTCAGGACTGAAGAGGACATGGCGCTCTATCTGGACGCCTGCCTGGAGGAGGCTGGGGACGATGCTTCGTTCATTGCCAAGGTCCTGGGAGACATTGCACGCGCCAAGGGCATGACGCAACTGGCCAGGGGTACCGGCCTGGGGCGTGAGAGTCTCTACAAGGCGCTGTCCGGCGCAGGCAACCCGAGCTTTGCCACCATTCTCAAAGTGATGAACGCCCTGGGTCTGCAACTCCATGCCACCCCGCGGCGCGCCCACACCGAGATCGTTGTGCTGTAGGTCGCATGTTCTCAGGGCGACGCCGCGATTGGCGCTCGGGCAAGCAACTGCAGCAGTTGATCGACGGCATTTGCCAGCGAAAGCTGCGTCGTATCGATGCTCAGATCGGCCTGTTCGGGCGCCTCGTAGGGTGAGGACACGCCGGTAAAGTCGGCCAGTTCGCCGCGTCGAGCCTGAGCGTAGAAACCCTTTGGGTCGCGCACTTCGCAGACGGCCAGCGGCGTGCTCACATGCACCTCAAGAAAACTCGCGGCGCCGATGATCTCCCTTGCGGCAGCGCGGTCGGCGCGCCAGGGTGAGATGAACGCCGTGATGACGATCAGGCCGGCGTCGTTCATAAGCCGGGCGACCTCGGCGATCCGCCGGATGTTCTCGCTGCGGTCGGCCGGCGAGAACCCGAGGTTGCGGTTCAGGCCATGACGAACGTTGTCGCCATCGAGCACGTAGCAGGCGCGCCCGCGCTCATGCAGCGCGCGCTCGAGCGCGAAGGCCAGCGTCGATTTGCCGGCGGCACTCAGACCGGTCAGCCAGAGCGTGAGGGGTACTTGGCCGAGCCGAGCGGCGCGTTCCGAGCCGCAAACTTGGCCAGCATGCCAGACGAGGTTGAGTGGCGATTCCTGGGTCATTCGGCGAGCAAAGCCTCCTTGTTGGGGACCCCGGACGATAGCACGCCGACCGTGCTCGTGGACTGTTGTTTCCCCTGCTAGCGAGGTGGACAAAGCGTTAAATTGTTCTAGTATTACTCTTGGTGCGATCTGAAACCGGGACCCTGAAATGCCTGCCATCGAACTCTCCAACATCGCCGCCGGCGCTGGCGGCTTCGTCATCAATGGTGAGTGCAGGGAGGATCTGGCGGGTTACAGCGTCGCCCCCGCCGGCGACGTCAACGGCGATGGCCTCGCCGACGTGATCGTCGGCGCCTCGGGTAGCGATCCCTCGGGGCGCAGCAATGCCGGACGCAGCTATGTGGTGTTCGGGAGGACAGGCAACACTGCCATCGACCTCTCCGCGATCACCAATGGCAGCGGTGGCTTCGTCATCAACGGCCAGTGTGCGGACGACCGCAGCGGCCTCAGTGTCGCCGCCGCTGGCGACATCAACGGCGACGGACTGGACGACCTGATCGTCGGCGCGCCCTACGCCGATCCGGCGGCCGGCAGCGCGGCCGGGCGCAGCTACGTCGTCTTTGGAAAGACGAGCACCGGTTGGGCCCAACTGTCGGCGATCGCCGCGGGAACGGGTGGCTTCGTCATCAACGGCGAGAGCCCGAATGACCTGGCGGGTTACAGCGTCGCCGCGGCCGGCGACGTCAACGGCGACGGCCTCGCCGACCTGATCGTCGGCGCCTGGGGTAGCGATCCCGCCGCCGGCAGCAACGCCGGGCGCAGCTATGTGGTCTTTGGCCGAACCGGCAGGAGTGCCATCGACCTCGCGGCGATTACCAATGGTAGCGGCGGCTTCGTGATCAACGGTGAGAGTGCGGAAGAGTGGAGCGGCATCAGCGTCGCCGGCGCCGGCGACGTCAACGGCGACGGCCTCGCCGACCTGATTGTCGGTGCCCCCCTGGGCGGACCTGCCGGCAGCTACACCGGGCGCAGCTATGTCGTCTTCGGCAAGACCGCTACGGGCTGGGCCCAACTCTCGACCATCGCCGCTGGTACTGGTGGCTTCGTCATCAACGGAGAGTCGGCCTACGACCTTGCTGGTGCCAGTGTCGGCGGCGCTGGCGATGTCAATGGCGACGGGTTGGCCGACCTGATCGTCGGAGCGCCTCTAAGCAGTTCCTCGGGCAATTCCTACGCTGGCCGCAGCTATGTCGTTTTCGGCAAGACCAGCACGGGCTGGACCCAGCTCTCTACCGTCGCCGTGGGGACCGGAGGCTTCCTCATCAACGGCCAGTGCGCAGAAGAGGCTAGCGGATCCAGCGTCGCGTCAGCCGGCGACATCAACGGCGACGGACTGGCCGACCTGATCATCGGCGCATCCGACAGTGGTGGCGGACGTAGCTACGTTGTCTTCGGCAGAACAGCCAGCGGCAACATTGATCTCTCGGCGATTGCCAATGGCAATGGCGGCTTCGTCGTCAACGGACAGTGTGCGGGAGACCAGAGCGGCTATAGCGTCGATGGGGCCGGTGACATTAACGGCGACGGTCTGGCCGACCTGATCATCGGCGCCCCCTACAGCGATCCTGCTACGCGAATCGATGCCGGGCGGAGCTATGTGATTTTCGGCAGCACCAGCGGCGTCTTCGCGCCCAGCGCCGTCGATCAGTTCGGCAGCAGCGGCAACGACATCCTCACCGGTACCGCCGGCGGCGAGACCCTGGTCGCAAACGCCGGCAATGACACGCTGATCGGCAACGGTGGCGCCGATGTGCTCTACGGCGGTGCCGGTGACGATACTTTCGTGCTCGATGCCGGGAATATCTCGGCACTCGTGGCAGGCGTCACCTCCGGACAACTTGCCCGCATCGACGGTGGCAGCGGTATCGACACGATCGCCCTGGCCGGCAGCGGTCTTTCGCTTGACCTGAGCGCTATCGCCAACCAAGGCGCCGGTATGCCCGGCAGCCAGTCTCGCATCGAAGCAACTGAAAGGATCAGCGTCACTGGCAGCGGCAACAACTCGCTAACGTTGAGCCTGAGTAACGTGCTCGACATGGCGGGAATGAATCTGTACAACGACGGCAATGGCTGGACAGGCCTTGGGGCATCGGTGCATAAGCACCAGCTTGTCATAGACGGCGATGCTGGCGACGTGGTCACGGTCAACGGTTTCTGGACCAGAACTGCCAGCACAGTCAGCAATAATGGCCACAACTATGCCGTCCATGACGCCAAGGGCGCCGCGGCGCAGATACTGATCGACACGGTGATCGCGACCCACATCTCCATCCCGTGGTCCGCCATTGATCTCTCGAACATTGTGGCTGGCAACGGCGGTTTCGTCATAAACGGTGAGTCTTCGAATGACGGCAGTGGCCACAGCGTCGCCAACGCTGGCGACGTAAACGGTGACGGCCTAGAGGACATCATCGTCGGAGCACACGGCATCCAACGCAGCTATGTGGTCTTTGGCAAGACCGGCACTGGCGCTGTCAACCTCTTAACGGTTGTCAGTGGAAGCAGCGGTTTCGTGATCAACGGTGAAGGTAACGGGAGCGGCTGGAGTGTTGCCGGCGGCGGCGACATCAACGGAGACGGCCTCGCCGACCTGATCGTTGGCAGCCCGTTTTTGTCCGGGGGCACCCATGTCGTCTTCGGCAAGACCAGCAGTAGCGGCATTGACCTCTCGGCGATCGCCAACGGTAACGGCGGTTTCGCTATCAACGGCGAGTTTGGCGGTTACTCGAGTGGCTATAGCGTGGCCGCTGCTGGCGACATCAATGGCGACGGCCTAGCTGACCTGAGCATCGGCGCGCCTTTCTATGCGCGCAGCTATGTCGTCTTCGGCAAGACCGGCACCCACGCGATCGATCTATCGGCAGTTGCCATCGGCAGTGGCGGCTTCGTTATCAATGGCGAATGTGCTGCCTACGATCGGAGCGGCAACAGCGTGGCCGGCGCCGGCGACATCAACGGCGACGGACTGGCCGATCTGATCGTTGGGGCGCCTAACCGCAGCGCTGCCGCGGGTACCATCTATGCGGGACGCAGCTATGTCGTCTTCGGCAAGACCGGCGGTAGCGCCATCAATCTCTCGGCGATTGCCAGTGGTAGCGGCGGCTTCGTCATCAACGGGCAAGATACCCGCGACACCAGCGGCAGCAGCGTCGCCGGGGCCGGAGACATCAACGGGGACGGACTAGCCGATCTTATTGTTGGGGCGCCTAACAGCGACCCCGCTGCCGGCAGTGATGCCGGTCGCAGCTACGTGATCTTCGGCAAGAGCGACAGCAGCGCCATCGATCTCTCTGCGATTGCCAATGGTAGCGGCGGCTTCGTCATCAACGGCAAGTGTGCCTATGACCGCACTGGCTGGAGCGTTGCCCCCGCCGGTGACATCAACGGGGACGGCCTGGCTGATCTGATCGCCGGGGCGCCTGGTGCTGGCGGCAGTGCCGGCCGCACCTACATCGTGTTTGGCAAAGCGGACGGTGCTTCCGTCGACCTTTCTGCAAGGGCCAGCGAGAGTGGTGGTTTCGTCATCAACGGCCAGTGCTATCCTGACTGGAGCGGTGGGAGCGTCGCTGGTGCCGCCGACATCAACGGCGACGGCCTGCTCGACCTAATCCTCGGGGCGCCCCAGGCCATTCCCGCTGGCGGCGGCTTCAGCGGGCGAAGCTACATCATTTTCGGCAACACCGGAGATGCCTTCGCATCCACCACCGTAGACGAACTGGGCACCACCGCCAACAATACGCTGATAGGTAGCGCCATCGCTGAAACCCTGGTTGCCAATGCCGGCAACGACACGCTGATCGGCAACGGCGGCGCCGACGTCCTCTACGGCGGTGCCGGTAACGACAGCTTCATCCTCAACGCGAGCAACATCGCCGCCCTGACGGCGGGCGTCACCTCCGGCCAACTCGCCCGCATCGACGGCGGCAGCGGCATCGACACGATCACTCTAGCCGGCAGCGGCCTGTCTCTCGACCTGACCCTGATCGCCAACCAGGGCGCCAGCACCCCCGGCAGCCAGTCGCGCATCGAATCCATCGAACGTATCGACCTCACCGGCAGCGACAACAACACCCTGACGCTGAGCCCAAATGATGTTCTTGACATGGCCGGGATGAACAGCTTCAACAACACCACGGGATGGGCAGACGGCACGTATAACCTCGCCGCGGGCGGCCTCAACGGCAACAGCCCGGAACAACGGCACCAGTTGGTGGTTGTCGGCAGTGCCGGTGACGTGGTGCATCTGGCCGACGCCGCAAACTGGAGCAACGCAGGCGCCGTCAGCAGCAGCGGGCACCCCTATGAGGTTTACAACCACCGCAACAAAGCGGCGCAGTTGCTGATCGACGATGCGCTTGGCCTTTACCTGATGGGTACTTCCGGGAGCGATACACTGACCGGTGGCTCTGGCAGCGACACGCTTTCCGGGGACCTGGGCGACGATACGCTCCTCGGCGGGGCGGGCAACGACAGCCTGCTTGGCGGGGCGGGCGACGATGTCTTGAGCGCAGGCACCGGGGACGACGTCGTAGACGGAGATACGAACAACGACACACTCGTAGTGCTCGGCAACTTTGGCGACTATGTACGAACTCGCCCGAGCGCGACGGACACCCATCTGGTCAGTTCGGGCACCGGCGAGAACATCACCTTCCGCAATGTCGAAGCCGTCAACTTCCTTGATGGCACGATGTCGCTCGCAGACGTCAGGCTCAATACTGCGAGCCCCGACGACGATCTGATTGTAGGCACGACCGGCAACGACACCCTCGACGGCCTCGCCGGGTCCGACACCCTGGTGGGTCTGACCGGTAACGACACCTATATTGTCGACATCCCGAGCGACGTGATTGCCGAAAACGCGGACGAAGGCTTCGACCAGGTCAGTGTCGCATTCACGGCAGCCGCTACCTATACACTCGAGGCCAATGTCGAGAACGCCTGGATCGCCGATGGCACAGCCGGCGTTAACCTCATTGGCAATACCGGCGCCAACCGCCTTACCGGCAACGGCACGGCAAATGCACTGACTGGTCTTGCAGGCAACGACAGTCTGGATGGCGGCGCCGGAGTTGACACTCTCGTTGGCGGACCAGGTGACGACACCTACGTGGTCGATGTCGCGGGTGACGTCATTACCGAGAACCTGGACGAGGGCATCGACTCGGTCAGCGTCATCTTCGCGGCAGCCGGCACCTACACGCTCGGCGCCAATGTCGAACATGCCGCCATCGCCAGCGCCACCGCCGGTGTGAACCTGACCGGCAATGCGCTGGGCAACCACCTGCAGGGCAATGCGCAGGCCAACATCCTCACGGGTCTGGACGGTAACGACAGCCTGGACGCTGGTGCCGGCGTCGACACGATGGTCGGTGGCGCGGGCAACGACACCTACGTTGCCGATGTCGTGGCAGACGTAATCACCGAGAGCGCTGACGAAGGCACGGATCAGGTCAATGTACTCGTGACCCTGGCCGGCACCTACACGCTGGCACCCAACGTGGAGAATGCCACGATCAGCAATGGCACCGCCGGTGTGAACCTCACCGGCAACGCCCTCAACAACAACCTGCAGGGCAACGCTGCAGCCAACGTGCTCAGGGGTCTGGAAGGCAACGACACCCTCGACGGAGGCGCCGGCGTCGACACGCTGGTCGGGGGAACCGGCAACGACCGCTATGTGGTCGATGTCGCAGCCGACGTAATCACCGAGAGCATCGGCGAAGGTAGCGACGAAATCCTGCTGTTCCTCAGCACGGCCGGCACCTACACGCTCGCGGCCAACGTCGAAAACGCCCAGATCGCCAGCGCCACGCCCGGCGTCAACCTCACCGGCAACGCCCTGAACAACACCCTGCAGGGCAATGCGCAGGCCAACGTTCTCAGCGGCCTGGACGGCAAAGACAGCCTCCTCGGCGGCGCCGGCAACGACACCCTGATCGGCGGGACAGGCAACGACACCCTCCAGGGCAACGACGGCGATGACGTCTATATCGTCGACAGCGCCCTCGACGTCGTGACCGAAGCTCCCGGCGAAGGCAGCGACCGCGTCGAGACCACCCTGCCCAGCTACACCTTGGGCGCCGACGTCGACAACCTCACCTACACCGGCGCTTCGGCCTTTACCGGCACCGGCAACGGCCTCGCCAACAACCTCGTCGGCGCCGCCGGCAACGACACTCTCGACGGACTCGCCGGCGACGACAACCTGATCGGTAACGCCGGCAACGACCGCCTGATCGGCGGCTCCGGCAACGACACCCTGGTCGGCGGCGCCGGCGACGACGTCTATCTCGTCACCGACATTGGCGACCTCGTGGTCGAAGCACTAGCCGGCGGCATCGACCGTGTCGACACCGATCTGGCCACCTACACCCTCGGCGCCGACGTCGAGAACCTCACCTACACCGGCGATTCCGACTTCACCGGCAGCGGCCAGACGCTCAACAACAGCCTGACCGGCGCTGCCCACAACGACAGCCTCAGCGGCCTCGCCGGCAACGACACCCTGACCGGCAACGCCGGCAACGACACCCTCGACGGCGGCACCGGCAACGACACCCTGCTCGGCGGCGCCGGCAACGACGTCTACAAGCTTGACGCCCTCACCGACATCGTCATCGAGAACGCCGGCGAGGGAGGTGACCAAGTCGTCATCGCCCTCGCCGCTGCCGGCACCTACACGCTAACCGGCAACGTCGAAT
>AATN01000064.1_pt1 | contig 28220 bp, 34 predicted proteins | sample 270648 | NCBI WGS metagenome assembly AATN01 (sample SAMN02954269, study PRJNA17659) | bioreactor sludge metagenome | biome: terrestrial; feature: bioreactor; material: sludge; isolation source: Enhanced Biological Phosphorus Removal (EBPR) bioreactor sludge | place: Australia: Brisbane, Queensland
CAGAAGAACCACCACCTGCTAATAGCTCAGCACGTTGATTACCAATCACAGTCACTTCTTCGGCTGCACCGAATTCAAAGCGATTCTGTACCTTTTTCAATAGGAAACCAGTTAAGCCTAAAATGGCACCTAAGAAAAAAAAGACAATGGTTGGGAAGCCGGGAATTAATCCCATCAAAGTGACTACCGTAGCGCCAATCAGCAGAGCATTAGGTTGACCTAATAGTTGGCGGCCAATATCTTCACCCAAATTACTTTCTTCATCGACCGTGACTCGTGAAACAATAATTCCTGAGGTAATCGATACGAAGAGGGCGGGAATTTGTGACACTAGGCCGTCACCAATCGTGAGCAATGAGTACAACTGCATGGCTTCACCAATCGGCATACCCCGTTGGAAGCTGCCAATGGCAATACCACCGATAATATTCACGATAATAATAATTAAGCCCGCGATTGCATCACCCTTGACGAACTTCATAGCTCCATCCATAGAGCCGAAGAGCTGGCTTTCTTTTTCCAGATTAGAGCGACGCTTGCGCGCATCAGCCATGCTGATAACCCCAGCACGCAGGTCACTATCAATACTCATTTGTTTACCCGGCATCGCATCTAAGGAGAAACGAGCACTGACTTCGGCAATCCGTTCTGAGCCTTTAGTAATCACGATGAATTGCACAATGGTAATGATCAGGAAGACGACAATCCCTACGATCATATTCCCAGCGACCACGAATTCACCGAAGGTTTGAATAATATGGCCTGCTTCCCCCTCGCTGAGAATAACCCGCGTGGTTGCAATACTTAGAGATAAGCGGAAAAGTGTGCTTAAAAGCAGTACAGATGGAAAGGAGGAGAAGGAAAGTGGTGAAGGCAAATAAATGGCTAGCATTAACATAATGATCGCTAGTGACATATTAAAAGCAATCAAGGTGTCAATCACGATAGTAGGCAGTGGCATGATCATCATAAAGATCACCATGACCAACAAAACAGCCAAGGCCAAATCACTACGTCGAGTGATTTTATGAAGCAAGCTTTGCGATTGAATCGTTTGCATAGAAACCTCGCTTAATTTCCTGTATGGGCAGGCTCGTCTTCGGCGAGGCTGACATAATTCAACGTACCACTCAGCTCTAGCAAGTCGATGATATGCTGATTCGCATGACGTAAAAGTGGTTTAACACCAAAGCTTTGGTAGTAGCCCAAAATCACCCGTGAGCCAGCGGCGGTCACATAGCTGACTTGGCGTAAATCAAAAATGATAGGTGGTGATACCTTTGAAACTAAAGGCACCAAGTTACCTGCTAGTTCCTGATCTAACACACCTTGCAAAGTAATTACCGTATGGTCGGTTTGACGAGCGATACGAATGCTATTCTCAGCGATACTCATGTGTTTGCTCGTCTTAAACCCGCTTTGGGGATCACATACAGCGTTTTAGCGTCTAAAGTTACAATCTTGACCTCAGCACCTGTTGGGCAATCTGGGCCCGAGACTAACCATTCACGGCCTTCTAAAATTGTTTGTCCACGCCGATCAACAATCGGACGAGTCAAAGTAATCGTTTTGCCCACCAAGTGCTGATGTTCTGTATGCCCAAATAGGCTGTTTAGGGCAGCAGGGATTTCAAACAAGATTGGTGCTAATACCACCGAGAGCAGCACTAAAGGTAACTGCCAAACCCAAGTCTTTTGTGGACTGGCAAACATCATTAAGGCGGTTAAGAACATGCCTAAGCCGAGCCATAATTGCCAATCATCCAATAAGCGCCGCTTGTATTTAGAAAGTAAGCTGTCTGATTCCTTCGCTTGTTGGGTTTGCTGAAAAAGGAAATAGTGTAGGCGTGCCTTTAGTTCACCCGAGCGAATGCGGTCTAGCGTACTCGTTAAGAGTTGGCTAGTTTTGTTTCCGTCCTTGGCTAGAGCATTATCCCTGTTGACACTGGCTGTTTGTTGTTCCTGAGTATCCATCGTCTCTGTCTAATCTGCAGGTATAGGGAGTAACCGAATTATCAATTATCGTTTATTATTATTGCGCATAGCTTTAGCGACTCGGTCGATAGTAGATGCAGGGATATACTGATCAATTTTTCCTTCTTCAAGCAAATCAGCTATCAAGCGCGCATCACTAATAATGGGCACATTCTCAATCTGAGCAATCTCAATCATCTTACGCGCCATGCCCGCTTTACCAATCGCAACGATGACTGGCAAAGGTGTAACATCCTGCTCATAGTAAAGAGCAACAGCCAAACCGATGTCTATGATCACCAGACGAGCTGTCTTAATCCTTGAATGAATGTCTTGCTCAGTTAGCTCACGGCGCATACCTTGACGTGCGCCACGGATATGTGGATCACCATAAGCGTCCTTCATCTCACGTTTGATTTCTTCTTTAGTCATACGCTGATCTTTTTCAAATTGGATTTTTTGGAAAATATAATCCAGCGTCGCTAGCGTGATGATTAAAGGCAAAATCATCATCATCAGCTTTGTTAGAAGCTCAACGGTGATTTCTTTTTGGCAAGGAATATCGCATTGTTTGATTTCATTCATATATTGAAAGAAACCGACATGCATGACGATATACAGTGCTAGGGCAATAGCTAAGGTTTTAACTAAAGAGAGTAAGGTATTAACAAACTGCTTCATGGAAAAAATGCGTTTGAAACCCTCGCCCGGATTGACTTTACTTAAGCGTGGAATCACTGGGTCAAAGGAAAACAAAATACCGAACTGCACAATATTCCCAAGAATTCCCATGACAGCAGCTAAACCCACGAAGGGCAACACAATTGCGTATAAGCCAATTTCTAGAGAAATCTTAAGCGCTGCACTTAAGGCTTGTTTGAATGGCAGTGTAGGAAGTTGGTAGCTGATCATATAGAGTTCAGTCATTTTGACTAACATCCAGTCACCCATCACCCACAAGTAAATGGTAGCAGTTAAGAGAATCAATGCACCGGGAATGTCTTTACTATTCGGCACTTGCCCCTTTTTCTTCGCATCACGAATTTTCTGGGGGGTGGCCTTTTCGGTTTTTTCGCTACTACTTTCCGCCATCGACTAGCCTATGGAGAAAGTTCAAGTTAGCACCAAAATCTAGAAAGCTATCATGTAAGTAGCGGCCAATAATGCCGATATAAACGATTAAAATTAAAAATACTAAGGCACTCTTAATCGGCATTGAAAGCAGGAAAATATTTAGCTGTGGCAAATAACGCCCAACCAAACCTGTACCTATATCAATAATAAGCATGATGCCAATGAAGGGACCTGCAATCAAAAGCGTGGTATACATCAAAGCATCTAATTGTTTGACGAAGAAGCTCGCGGTTTCAGGAGTTAGATCAGGAAAGAATTTATCCAAAGGCCAAACTTGATAGCTGAGCATCAAAGTTTGTAACAACAACATAAAGCCACCACTCGTAAAAACTAAAGTAATGGCGAGTTGGCCTAGAAGATTGCCTAAAGGCGATACCATATTGCCGAGTGTGGGCGAGAAAAACATCCCTGCCATAGCACCCCGCTGCATATCCATTACTAAACCCGCTCCACGTGCTGCCCAAAATGGTAAACTCATGGCATAACCTAATAATAAACCGAGAACTGATTCTTTGAAGATCAATAAGGCAAACAGGGGAATATCTAAAGTGATACCCGTCAGTTGTTCTTTGGTAAGTGGGACTAAGCTTAGGGAAATGATCACCATGACTCCATTCCGAATCATGGCAGGGAAAATCGGCTGAGAAAAAACGGGGATGACCGTAAAAGCCACCAAAATTCTAGGTGCGGTTAGAATCAAAGCGAGTGACCATGTATGCCAGACATCAATCATCGGTGCACCAAGGCGATCTGATCAAAGATACCAATGGTATAATTGTAAAGTTCTGGCCCTAACCAACGTACCGTAATACCAATTGCGACCATGACGGCTACTAACTTAAACCCATGCGGTAAAGTTTGTTCTTGAATCGAGGTTAAGGCTTGGAATAAACCAATGATCAAACCGACTAAAGTCGCGACCACAATCGCTGGCATCGACAAATACAACACCAGTTTCATGGCTTGAGCGGTGAAAAATAAGAAACTATTCTCATCCATGTCAGGTATAACTCAGTAATAAGCCATGAATTAAGCGGGACCAACCATCAATCATCACAAATAGCAGCAGCTTAAACGGCAAGGAAATTGTCACAGGTGAAACCATGATCATGCCTAAAGACAACAAAATATTTGAAACGATTAAGTCAATCACAATGAAGGGTAGGTAAATCAGAAAGCCTACTTGGAAGGCTAGCGTCAATTCACTGACTAAAAAGGCTGGAATCAAGACCAATAAATGCCGTTCAGTCACATCTTTTGAGTATTTCTCAGGCCAAATTTGTTGAGTGGTTTTAACAAAGAAATTACGTTCAGCTTCAGAAGAGTGCTTAGTTAAAAAGTTTTGTAAAGGGGTGGCACTCTCGCTTAAAGCACTGGTGAAGTTCGGATTTTGAATGTCGGTGATTTGCACCCCTTGTTTCTGAAAGATTTCATAAGTCTCCATCGCCACAGGAGCCATAATATAAATCGACAGAATTATCGCGATGCCACTGATAGCCATATTGGGCGGTTCTTGTTGTAGACCTAAAGCGCTCCGTGTTAATTGCATGACGACAACTAATTTAATAAAAGAACTCACCAAAATTGCTAGGAAGGGTGCTAACGCTAATAAAGTCAGCAGCCCCACTAGTAATATGGGATTCGGAAATGTCGCATCCATGCTGTCTAACCTGCTTTTGAGCGATTACCGAACAGGCTAAGAATGCGTACTCCAATCCGCCCACTAATATCGACTAACTCACCCGTGCCGATCAGCTTATTCTGTGCACGAATCTGGACGACTTCAGGTAAGCTTTGAGTTAAGTCAATCACATAGCCAGGACGTAGTTGCTTTACTTCATTAAAGGACAGTGTTTTCTGTCCTAAATCGAATGACAATTGCACAGGCAATTGATTGATTTGTTGGACGCTTTGTTTTTGATCATTGTCGCTCATAATATTCCAGTCCGTCGTAATAGTGATCTGCCGGTTGGGTTCAGCAATAAGTTGTGCCCCACAATAGAGTAGGGTACTGAGACGTAGACGAATTAAGCCCTCACTGCGAAAACCACGCTCATCTAATAAAATGATGTCGGAGGTTTCAAAATTATTGATCTCTTGTACGGAAACAGTGGCAGTGCCAATTTCCAGAAAGAGATTAGCTTCCAAGCTTTCCCATTGTGCTTCAGTATCGGAAGGCCAAAAACGTAGGCGCTCTTGAATTAAGGGATAGAGACGTTCCTCAACTATTAACAAGCCACGAATTAGGTTCATTTGCTCCTGTTGAGGGGCATCGCGTCGACCTTCAAGTAGCTCAAAACTAAGCGGCAAGGTATAAACCTTACTATTTTTATCCGCTGATAAAGATTGAATTTTGATTTTGCTACCTAAGCCATTTTCAATCCGTGTAATTAGTGGGTCTAGAGCATTTTCAGCTAAGGCAATTCCTAAATTTTCTGGTAGGCGTGACAGCATTCCTTCAGGGATAAAGGCGCGAATCTGATCAAGTAAAGGCCAATCTGATAACCATAATCCAGCAGTCGTATCGCCAATACCTAAGGTAAGACCAATCGGTAAAACGGCTGGTGTATCGGGTTCAGTCGGGAAAACTTGCAGACGGAAAGCTTTAGTTTCGCTGAGAAAAAATGCAAAGGGTTGCGTTTTATTCAGTAGTAAATTATTCATGCGCACCGCTGCAGGTGTCCATGAGGGTGGAGCAAGTGACTTAAGCTTTATACGACGGTGTTCATCAGTCATTGTTATTATCTTTATGGCCTACAATGTCCAGACCCATACCAAGCTGTCTTGACACAGCTTGCTGGCACATTTGTGAAAGATTGCGCAATTGGCTTATAAATTATTTTATAAACCGAGTGTATAGCTAAGCAATCTGAGCTGCAACTTACACCGTTTATCCGCATTAACTCACTACCGATTGATCAGTATCCCAAGCTTGTAAGCGTCCAGCATTAGGATCAGACATGACCGCCCCTAAGTAATACCCACTGAGAAGACTGGTAGTTAGATAGCTGTTATTAGCAAAGTCAACAGTGATCTTGCCAATACTATTGCTCCAGAAATCATGACTGCCATCTACATTTTGACCTAGATATAAAGCATTCCAACCTTGAACAGATGAATTCGTATCACCGGGTAAATCAAAATAATAGGCATTACCCGCAATCAATTTATCTCCTTTAGTAGGATCAAACAGGGCTGTTTCTCCCGCTAAATTGTGAATGCCATTAATAGTGATTTCGCCGGCTGCAGCCGTTCTGACTTTAGCGAGATAGCCACCATCAAAATTGGAAGAGTCATATTGATCAAACCATGAGGAAATCATTAATTGCCCAGCATTACGATTAAAGTCGTCGACTCCAATTGTGTCTAGGCTACTTTTTAAATTAAGCAATGACATAGGACTTGCACAATCAAAAGCATAATGGTCGCGATGGTTGAAAATATCATTTAAAGCATCGGAAGCTTGAATGGTTTGGCCTTGATCATTAGTAGTACGCATGAGCAAATAGCGATTGTTATCGCGCTCGACCACCTCCCAAAATTGGTTACGTTCTACGACGCGCTCTGTGCCTATCTGACCGTTAGCGCCCGTAAATAAGCGCGTTTCAGGTTCTGCTAAACTGCTCGCTTTGATACTGATGAGCTGATCAGTGAATTCCCAACCAGATTCAATGGCTAAACCATTTTTCAACATGTTCTCGCGAAACCGGAGTTCATAAATATCAGCAGTGGTCAGGCTACTACGCTTTAATTCTTGCCCACTTAGATTTTCGACTATCAAAGTATCGCCAACACTTAATTTACCGTCTTGGCTGTTACCATCTAGAACTCGCACTTTGCTTGTTGTGTCAGCAAAACTGCTATCTAAAATCGCTTGTTCAGCTTGGCTTAGGCTCAAAGGAGTTGGTGGTGGCGTGCTAGGCTGTTGAGTCGTGGTTTGATTAAGCTGTTGCATCAGTTGTTGTAACAATTGCATCACCAACATTACGATTTGCAGATGTTGATTGGGGGAGGCTAATAAACTCTGTGCATTTGACCAATTGAAAGCCTGATTGGAGTTATTTGTTTGGTTAGCACTACTAAATTTAGTGGTTTGATAGTTAGTGTTAAAAGCAATACTGGTTGTCATAGCTGGTTACCAGCTCCACTGTTAAGGTTGTTATTAATCCTACATTCGCAAAAGTAGGACATTTTTATTGTGAACTCCTAGTCTAAATCCTCTTTGGGTAGCCTATCCTGCTGTAAGTTGATAACTGGTAGTGGATGTCGGATAGCTTGCCTAGAGCTTAGACATAACTGTAGCTATGTTTTTTTAAAAGAGGGGTATTTTTTTAAATCTCCCGACTCTCTGACATTGCCTTCTATGCCGTTATTTTGTTGCGTTCATCTAGGTGTAATTCGACCTGTAGCCTTGTTTTTGAAATGATTGTTCTTATAGAAAATACTTAGGCTGGATTCAATAATGTTAGTAAGATTACTAGTAGTTTGCTTGTTGCTACTAACAAAAACGGTGTGGGCTGCTCCTTTGACTTGGAGTGAGAAGCCTTATTCGCACTTTTCTGATCAAGAACCTTTAGTGGATCTGTTACAGACCTTAGCCTCTACGCAGAAAGTACCGGTGGTCGTCAGTCCCAATATTAAAGATGTCGTAAGCCTGCACTATAAGCAACAACTCCCTAAAGAGATTTTCAGTGATTTAGTCAAAACCTACGGACTGATTTGGTTCTTTGACGGCGAGACGCTATATGTCTATAAGGAAAATGAAGCACAGCGCGGCTCAGTGAGTTTAGAAAAAATGACTCCTCAAACCTTTACCACGGCCATGAAGCGTTTGAATGTCTTGGACAGTCAGTATCACTGGGAAGTGTCTGAAGTGGATAATATGATTTATTTCACAGGTCCAGAGCGGTTTGTGAGTGCTGTTTTAGATATGGCAAAAATCATGGATACCCAAAAATTAGAGCGTCCACAAGTGTATAAGTGGGTCGATGCTAATGGTCGAGTAAATTACAGCAATGAACGCCCTGAAGCAACCAATGCTGATGTCAACAAGGATGTGGCTACTAAGGAGCGGTTCCCCGGTTTCGACGTGGTGGATGTCATTAATCGCTAATTTTTCGTGTGGAGTTTTTCCTGTGAAATTATTAACTCACCACGATTTTTGAAAAAGAGCCCCAAATCCTATGAGCATGCAGCACACCCCCTACTTATTGAAAGTGCTTAGTGGCAGCAATGCTGGTGCTTTAGTTCGCTTAAAGACGGGCGACACAGTCATCGGCAAGTCTATGTCTAGCGATATTATTCTGCACGATGAAAATATTGCTGACTCACATATCAAGTTAAGAGTTGAAGAGGAAACTATTAGCTTAGAGGTGCTGGCCAAACCCTTATTAATTGATAACAAAGAAATTGATTTAGGCTCTCATCCTCTCAAACCCTATCAAGTGGTGAGTTTAGGTAGTATTGATTTTTTTGTTGCAGATGTGCGCAAGCCCGGACGGCGCGGAGCGGAAACTAGACCTTCTGAATCCATAGTACCACCAACGGTTAGAGCCACGAAATCTACTGAGAATATACCGCCTGTTGCAAACTTGCGTTCTGAACCGGTGGAGTTAAAGCCTAAATCAAAGGCTTTAGGCTGGAGTTTGTTGTTGGTAGGCTTAGGATTGCTGCTACTTGCGAACTTATTGTTTTTAAAACCTTATCTTAGTGGTCTAGCCGAGAAAGTAGGTTTAAGTGAATCAGCCGAGCAGCGCGCGCAAGAATTGCTCAAAAAGCTACAACCTACTGATTTAACCCTAGTGCGTGATCCCGATGGGCGTACAGCTATCTCTGGTTATGTGCAAACTCGTGATGATAAGCGTAAGTTGATGAATCAAGCCTTATTGGCAGGGAGTGGGATTAATTATCGTGTCTGGGTGCGCGAGGATTTAGTCGCGAATGCCACCCAAGTAGCTCGTGCTTTAGGACAGAACGATTTGTCTTTCAGCAATCTAGAACAAGGCAAATTAGCAGCACATGGCTATGTGAGTGATGAGGCGGATTGGGCACAGATTAAAGCTAATATCATGTCAGATGTTAGTGGTATTCAATCGATTGATGATCGATCTGTCCAAACCTTGATCAAGCGCAAGGAAGCTTTGGTACAGTTTATCGAGAAAAAAGGCCTGTCCAGCCGCGTTAAGGTTACTATCGAAAAGGCTCGTATTAAAGTTGACGGCGAGTTGACCCAAAACGAATTAAAACGTTGGGCTACTTTATATGATGAATTTACTCAAACAAATGGAACAGGTCCGACTATCGTTGAGAACTTATATAACGTGCGTGATCGCCTTAAGTTAGTGATCAGAAGCGTTAGCGTAGGTGACACACCGTTCCTAGTTTCCAAAGATGGTAAGAAGTATATGGAGGGTTCTAGTCTGGGGAATGATTATTTCATTAAGAAAATTACTCCAGATCATGTGCTTCTGTCAAATAATGGTATCGAAATACCAATGTATTATGGTGTAGAGGATAAATAATGATTTTACAAATAGAGCAAAACCTCAAAAATGATATTTCAGGTATTTACAAGAATGAAATTCTTGAAAAATTCAGCCAAGTAGCATCAGAAGTACGGTTTGAGTTAAACCAGGGGGTAGAGCCAGCAGAATATGAAAAATTAAATAAGTTTCTGCAGGCACTAGAAGCGGGTTCGGAGGTAGTGGAACAGGTCTGGTCCCAGAAATAAGGGATGTGACTTGGCATGGAGCGCAATGCCTCTCTATTTATTGTTCCCTGCGTTTGATGTAAAAGTCATCGGGAATTCTATAATTTTTAATTAGGAGTTAATTCATAATGTCAACAGTTGATACTAGCTCATTCGACACGGCTATTAGTCAAATGCAAGCAACCAATGCAGCTATGCTGCAATATCAGCAACAAGCCGTTGAAGAAAATAGAAAATTTAGTATCGAGACAACCACACTCGAGCATGAAGCCTCAGTAACTGAAAGGCTACAAGGTATCATGCAAACACTAGCCAGAAACTCATCTAGCTAATCGCTAATTAAGTAAGGCTTGGCACTGTACCTAATAGGTGCAGTGTCATAATTAAATAGTAAATATTGCATTAATAAAGAGAAAATAATGAAAGCAACGACTGAAATTCTTCAATTATTATCTGAAGTAGGTTATATGGCCTGTTTTAAAGGCGATTCAGTACGTTCTCAAATGATTATGGAGGGCGTGGATGCAATTGCTAGAGAACAGTCATCAATCAAAATGGGAGTAGCAGTAGCGAAAATGTATGCGGGGGATATGGATGGGGCTATTTCTATTTTCCGTAACCAGGTATTAGCGAAAGAACCTGATCACATGAGTGCTAAATGTTTTTTAGGTATCGCTTTAAATCTTTCTGGTGAAACTGATGAAGCGCGTACCCTATTTGAAGAAGTATCGTTGCGTGGTAACTCAGACGAAAAAGGCATTGCCGATTTTTATTTGTCTAAGTAATTAAAACTAGGATATTGTCATGGTAGATCCGAGCTTATTAGGTATTCAACTACCCGTCCCTAATGCCCAAGTTAGTCCGCAACCTTTGCCTACACCAGAGGCTATGGACTCGACACGCTTTCAGGATCTCTTAACTAATATAGGACAAGGGGGGCAAATAGATTCCCCCTCGATGCGTGATCAACCAGTTCTACAAAGAGTTGGCTCAACAGAAGAAAGTACACCCGCGTTTAGTGATGCTTTGATTGAGCGTGTGACGGGGATGGACAAATCTTATCACTCCATTATGGAACAACTGAAGAATCGCCCACAGCTCTCTTCTTATATGGATGAGTTTAATCCTAGCAGTTCTAAAAACCTACGTAGCTACCCCAGTGTATCTACTAGTTCTGGAAGCCAAGCTAATCAACTACAGGAAATGTTGGATAACACGCGCAAAGGTAATGTCGCTATGCTCAATTACGAGCGCGATATTAATACCTGGGCAATGAACTTCCAAATGTGGTCTTCAGGTGTTGAGTTAGCCTCATCGATTGTGTCGCAACTCTCTAGAGGTTTCCAAACTCTCTTTAGAGCGAGTGGTTAATCATAAAATCTTAAGAAGGTTGCAATGAACAAGAAGACAATAAAAAGCAAACCAGCCCTTTTACTGTTTATAATTTTCGCGTTAGCAGGGTGTAAAACCGATTTATACAGTGGTTTAGGTGAACAAGATGCCAATAATATGTTAGCGATTATGCTCAACCAAGGTATTTCTGCTGAAAAAATCATTGATAAAAAGACCAGTACTTATACCCTAAGTGTTGATAAGTCGAATATCCCAGCGGCAGTGCGTTTGTTGCAGGAGCATGGTTACCCAAAAGAGAAAGTTTTTTCGGTTAATGAGATGTTCCAAAAAGATGGTTTAATTTCCTCGCCAACAGAAGAGCGTGCTCGTTTTATTTTTGCTCTCTCGCAAAGTGTACAAGAGACATTAACGCAGATCGATGGTGTATTAGTCGCGCGGGTGCATGTTGTTTTGCCAGAAAGCAGTGCTTCCGGTCAACAGCTAAAACCTTCCTCTGCTTCAGTATTCATTAAATATCATCCTGCTTATGATTTAGAGAGTATGAAATCTGAGATTAAACTAATTGTTGAAAAGAGCATTGAAGGCTTGAGTTATGATAAGGTTTCAGTCGTTATGGTACCTGCTCAATTGAATAAAATAGAAAAATAATACCTCATATATGATTCGTGCTTATCAGAAAGAAGATTTAGTCCGTGTGTCTGAAATATATCGGCGAGCTAGACCTTATGAATTAGGTTTTGAAACGAATCAGTTTGAGTTTTATAGCTTATTAGATGAGCCAGACAACTTAAAACGCTTCTTACAATCGACTGTTTTTGTCTTAGAAGAAGAGGGTGATCTTAAAGGTTTTGGCGGCTATGTGCATGATTATATTGCATGGCTGTATGTAGACCCGAAGGTTCATCGGCAGAAAGTGGGACTGCGTTTACTTAAATATATGCTGGAAAAGTTAAAGCATAAAAAACAGCTACGCATTTCTATCGTGAAGTCTAATCTAGCGGCGCGTGCTTGCTATGAAACATTAGGCTTTCGTGAGCAAGCAACCTTCAGTTTTAATTTTCAAGGGCAAATATTAGAAGGGTTACGCATGACGCGTGAACTTTAAATAAGGATTTTCGTTCTGTCTGGGACGAGTTTTAAAGAGTTTCAACAACCACATATATTGTGTAGGGTGCTGACGAATCAGTTTCTCAAAACTAGCATTCATATTCGTTGCGTCTTCCAGAGCATCCAAAGCTCCAAAATCCTCCAATGCAGGTTCGATTTGAATCTGATACTTACCGGTTTTATGATCAAAAAAACTCATAAGCGGAAATGCACAAGCCCTGCCTAATTTAGCAATCCGTGCCGGCGTGGCTAAGGTTGATTTTTCAGCTTGAAAGAAAGGTGCAAACACAGAGTGCTTCTCACCATGATCTTGATCAGGCAAGAAAAATAGAAGCTTACCCGGTTCTAAAGAACGAACCAGCTTGATCATGCCTTCTTCGCGGGAAACGACAAATTGTACATCACGCAAGCGGCTACGCATGATAAGCCAATTAAACACTGGATTTTTAAAAGGCTTGTAGGAACCATAAGCTGTGAAATGCTCGCCAATAGCCACAGGTGCAAATTCTAGCCAGACACTATGTCCTAGCAGCAGCATAATATTTTGATTTTTGGCAATAGCTTGCTGTAAATGTTCTTGGCCACTGAGTTGAATGTTTTTATATAAGTGCTTTCTTGAGCGGAAGAACAGTAGGCTGTAATCCAGCAAGGCACAGGCATATTCTTGCAAGTTTGCTAAAGCGAATTGTTCACGTTCTGCTGGCGTCAGTTTGGGAAAAGCAATATCTAAATTTACCAAAATGATTTGGCGGCGCTTGGTGTTGTGCTTATACATCAAGCTGCCTAGCTGTTTGCCTAAACCATGCCGAACTTGCCAAGGCAAAAAAGCTAATAAGCTTAAGCTTGCCACCGCCCACCAGCTAAGCCAATAACGTGGATGTAAGAGATTGTTTGGCAGTTGATAAGAGTTTGACACTGCTGAACTTAGAACGCCTCAGTGTTAATACGAGCGCAGCTTACTTGGTCGGTTTGCATACGAGTTTCAAACCAAGCGGCTGCGGGTTTAACGGCAGCACGTTTGCCTTTTAAGCCAAAATCAATTTGGAAGCGATTCTCTGTACTGGGTAAGCTAGATAAGCGTACTTCAGGAAAGGTTATCAGCAACTCCTCCATCATCGGGATTAGTTCACTTTCGGGGGCATTTTCCAACATCCAACGTTGGTCAATATTAGGCTCGGTATCATGAAAATGCCGATAGTGTGTGTCCAGAACCCATTCAATCATCGGCCAAGCCATATTCGGAAAGCCGGGCACAAAATGATGATTTAGCACTTTAAATCCGGCAATTTGATTCACCGGATTCGGAATTAAACTAGCTCCATCAGGTAAATCCGCCATACGAATCCGATTAGGATAGGCATGCTCGCCAAATCGACGCTCAATAATCGCCTGTAATTGCGGATGGCGAATTAAGCGCCGCCCCAATGCTGCAGCGGCACATTGGCGGGTTAAATCATCAGGGGTTGCCCCAATCCCCCCAAAACTAAACACTATCTCAGCGGTTTGCAGCGTTTCTTGTAGAGTATGAAGTAAGAGCGGGTATTCATCACCAACCATGCGCACCCAAGCTAAAACTAACCCTCGTGCTTGTAGCATGGCTAACACAGCGGGTAAGTGTTTATCTTGGCGTGAACCATTTAATAATTCATCTCCAATCAAGATTAAGCCAACTTTACCGCTAGTTTTCATTATGTTGCCCCTTGGTCTTGTGCGCGTTTGCGGGTTAATTCTGCCTGCTTTTGCAGGGTCTGACCATTCCAATCGGGAGAAGTTTCCGCCCAACCCTGAGTATGCTGCTGAACGACATCACAAAGCATTTGAATATGCCGATAGTTCGTATTCAAAGCAGGTACATATTGATAGTGCTGCCCACCTGCTTGTAAGAAAAGCTCTTTATTTTCAAGCTGAATTTCTTCCAACGTTTCTAAACAATCGGCGGCAAACCCGGGGCAAATCACATCTACTGATTTCACCCCTTCTTGCGGTAAAGCTTCTAAAGTCTTATCCGTGTAGGGCTGGAGCCATTCGGCTTTCCCAAAACGGGATTGAAAAGTGACGCGATATTCATTCGGACGTAAGTTCAAATTTTCTGCCAATAAACGCGCCGTTTTTTGGCATTCACAATAATACGGGTCGCCTAGAGTCAAATTACGCTTAGGAATACCGTGGAAAGACATCACGAGCACTTCACCGCGCAGATTTTTATTCCAGTATTCAAACAAACTTTGTGCGAGCGCTTCAATATAATCGGGGTGATCATGGTAATGCGTAACGGTGCGTAATTCCGGCATCCATCGCCAGCGTTGTAATTCCTTAAAGGTCGCATCGAAACTAGTTGCCGTAGTCGCGGCGCAATATTGAGGATAGAGGGGTAAAATCAGTAAGCGGCGCACCCCTTCGGCTTTAAGCTTTAATAAGCTATCACGAATAGAAGGATTGCCATAACGCATTGCCAATTCGACCTTCACGGGGCCTTGAAAGCGCCGCTCTAATTCTTTTTGAATGGCGGCTTGCTGTTGGCGAGAAATACTCAGTAGGGGGGAACCTTGTTCTGTCCAAATCTTTTTATATTTCTCGGCACTCGCTGCTGGACGTTTAGGCAAAATAGCTAAATTCAGGATGGGATACCAGACTAAACGTGGGATTTCGACCACACGGGGATCGGATAAAAATTCTTGTAAATAACGGCGCAAGGAGGGAGCATCCGGTGCATCCGGTGTACCTAAATTGACTAAGAGCACACCGGCACAGTCAGCTTTTCCGTGAAAATAGTCTTGTTCGTTGACAAATCGGCTCATGGTATCATCCTTATTTTCGACACGAAGGATACACCATGCAGCCTGACCTGCAAGCAATTGCACAAAAGATACGTGAGATAGCGCGTGTAGAAATTCTTTCGCGTTTTGAAAGAGTCGGTTATGAGTTCAAAGACGATGGTAGTGTGCTCACTGAGGCGGACTTAGCGGCTAATCAGCATATCACTGCTTATTTGCAAGCAAGCTATCCCGAGATTCCTTTACTCAGCGAAGAAATGGAAACAGCGCAACAGGAACAGCTTTTGCAAGAAGCGCCTGTGTTTTGGTGTTTAGATCCTTTAGATGGAACCAGTAATTTCGCCTCAGGTATTCCGCTGTTTGCGAGCTCCTTGGCTTTGTTTCAAAACGGTCAAGTCGTCTTAGCTATTACCTATGATCCGGTGCGTGATGAGTTATTTACTGCCAGTCGTGGTCAGGGCGCTTACTTAAATGGGCAGCGTTTACAGTGCCGCCAGATTGGCTTTCAACTCGCGCATGCAGTAGCTTTAGTTGATTTCAAGCGCTTACCGAAGTTAATGCAATGGGTTCTGCTCGAACACACGCCTTATGGCTCACAACGTAATTTGGGTGCTAGCACTTTAGAGTGGGTGTGGATGGCAACGAATCGTGGGCATGTCTATTTACATGGTGGTATGAAGCTTTGGGATTTAGCAGCGGGTACTTTGATTTTAGCGGAGGCAGGTGGTTATTCTTCAGGCATCGATGGTAAGCCAGTGGGTTTAACGCGATTAGCCAATAACCCGGTGGTGGCTTCACCCGATCCAGACTTGTTTAAACAATGGCTCAGCTTCCTACAAACTTATAATGATAATGTCTAAAGCTGTTCAGCCCATTGGGGTTTTTGATTCAGGCTTGGGTGGAATTTCAGTGTTGCGCGAAATTCATCGCCTCTTGCCCCAAGAAGAGCTGATTTATATTGCTGATTCGGGGCATGCGCCTTATGGGAGTAAATCGAGCGCCTATATCATACAGCGTTGCTTACAGCTTAGTGAGTTTCTGCTAGAGCAGGGGGCGAAGATGCTGGTAGTGGCTTGCAATACTGCAACGGCGCATGCGATTGAAATCCTGCGTGAGCAGTTGACTGTGCCAGTGATTGGGATTGAGCCAGCCATTAAACCCGCCGCGCGTATCACCCGTACAGGTGTTATTGGCGTTCTAGCGACTCAACAAACGGTCAACAGTCAGCGCTTACAACGCTTGATTCACGAATACGCTAATGGTGTAAAAGTCGTGGCCCAAGGTTGCCCCGGCTTAGTCGAGCATGTAGAGCGCGGTGATTTTGCAAGTAAAGAGCTGCGCGCTTTGTTGACTGCCTACACACAACCTTTAATCGAGCAGGGTAGCGATGTGCTAGTCTTGGGCTGTACGCATTATCCATTCCTAGTTAACAGTTTGCATGACATCATCGGCTGCGATATGACAATCTTAGAAACCAGTAATGCGGTAGCCCAGCATGTAATACGCTTATTGGATAAACATGAGTTAAAAGCTCATAGTGAGCAGCAAGGTTCGGTGAGTTTTTATTCTAGCAAAGCAGACCCAAACCATTGGCAAAGTATGCAGTTGCTCTGGCAGCAGGAATTAACTACAGCCATGTTGCCAGAGCCTTATTTAACTATACCGCTGCAAAAGCTTGCTCCAGATCAGCAATAATATCGGAGATATGCTCAATCCCCACGCTAATCCGGATGGTTTCAGGGCGCACACCTGCACGCAATTGCTCGTCTTCGGTCAATTGCCGATGGGTTGTGGACGCAGGGTGGCAAGCTAAGGATTTAGCATCCCCAATATTAACCAAGCGCTTGATTAATTGCAGTTGATCATAGAACTTCACCCCCGCATCAAAGCCACCTTTAATCCCAAAAGTTAACAGTGAAGCAGGTTTGCCTTGGAAATATTTTTTGGCTAAGGCGTGATACTTATCAGTATCAAGGCCAGCAAAATTCACCCACTCGACTTTAGGATGCGCTTGTAAATACTTAGCCACGGCTAAGGCATTATCGCAGTGGCGCTCCATGCGTAAACCTAAACTTTCAATGCCTTGTAAAATTAAGAAAGCATTGAAAGGTGATAAGGCAGAGCCGGTATTACGCAAAGGCACGGTGCGCGCACGTCCAATATAAGCGGCTGGCCCTAATGCCTCGGTATAAACCACGCCATGATAAGCAGGCTCGGGAGTATTCAAAGTCGGATAGCGCTCTTTGTGCTGCGCCCATGGAAATTTGCCAGAATCAACAATAATCCCACCAATCGAAGTACCGTGTCCGGCAATATATTTAGTCAAAGCATGGACGACTACATCTGCGCCATAATCGATGGGATTACATAAGATTGGCGTTGCAACCGTATTATCGACAATCACGGCCACGCCCTGTTTATGGGCGATGGTAGCAATCGCTTCAATATCCACAATATTTCCGGCTGGATTACCGATGGTTTCGCAATAGACCGCTTTAGTTTTGGCATCAATTAGCTTTTCAAGTGCTTCAGGGCTGTCGTTTTCTGCAAAGCGTACTTCAATGCCTTGTTTCGGCAACATATGTGCGAATAGTGTGTAAGTACCGCCGTAGAGTTGTGGCGTGGTGACAATATTATCACCTGCTTCGGCAATGGTCAGAATCGCATAATTAATGGCGGCCATCCCTGAGCTAACCGCTAAAGCGGCAACCCCGCCTTCTAGCGCAGCAATCCGCTTTTCCAACACATCATTGGTGGGATTCATAATTCGCGTATAAATATTGCCGGGGACGACTAGATTAAATAAGTCAGCACCGTGCTGTGCATTGTCAAATTCATAAGCGACGGTTTGGTAAATCGGTACGGCCACTGATTTAGTCGTGGGGTCAGTTTCATAGCCAGCGTGAATCGATAGGGTTTCTTTTTGCATCAAGCTTCTCCTCCAGAGGCGGGAATTACGTCAAATAACGTTTGCGATTTTGCATGGTTTACCGAGGTTCTACCACCTAGATGCTTAGCTTTTCTTAGAATAAGCATAGATAGCGAAATCGGTCTAAGTCAAAAAGATCCGCAAAGCAATCGCAATTAACACCACGCCTAAAGCTCGCTCCACCCACAACTGATTATGCTTCAACCAAGCTAAAACAGGGCCTTGGGATAGTACGAGTGATACCAGTACATACCAAAGCCCATCGACAAAAATAATGGTGAGCACAAAAATAGCTTTAGCGTCGACCCCCATACCAGTATGAATAAACTGACTAAACAGGGCTAAAAAATACAAGCCAATTTTGGGGTTTAACAGCGCGATCATAAAGCCATCGCGGACAGCATCCCACAGTGAAGCGGTTTGCTTGGTTTGTAATTCAGCATGCCCAGTACTGCCAGTGGGTTTGGCTAGAATTCCTTGTATCCCAATCCACAATAAATAAAGCGCACCTCCATAGCTGAGAATCTGCATGAGTACGGGGGATTGATGCAGCAATAGCCCTAAACCTAAGACAGATAGTAGAGCATAAACCCCTACGCCTAAAGCATGACTCATTGAGGTGATCACACCATGTAAAGGTGAGTTATTTAAGGTTTGGCGCAAGACGACTGCTAAACTTGCACCGGGAAACATGGCTCCCATCAAGCAAACCAACAGCAAAGAAAACCAAGTCGCTAATGTCATGCCATTCACTTGTTCAGCTAAAACTGATTATCAGTCGCCACATAGGTATGTGGAGCTTGATAGTATTTAAATAGTGTACCGGCTAGGCTTTCTTTGCCAAAAATACGTGGCAGATTTAGACCTAAGCCAATATAAGTATGTCGTTCAGGTTTGTCCCAATGGCCTTTGTCATAGCTACGAAAGCCCCTAGTATAATAGCCTGCTTGTAGCTCTAAATATTCTAGGGGTGTACCTTTGAGTGGCTCAAAGCCATCGCCCTTAAGAGCAATCAAATGTTTCATGCCAGAGTAATCAGCGGCTGCATCAAATTTTCCGCTGAATCCGGGGGAGGGCCAATATTCCATGCGTAAATCAATCCGATCCCCCCATTTGGGGTTTTTAGAAAGCCACCAAGAAGCGCCTACACCTAATGCATCCGATATTAAATCTTCGCCTGAGAAGCCATATTTAGAAGAGGTGGAATCACCTACTTCAATCAAAGTCATCGCACTGAGAGCGGCCAATGCTGCTTTATCCTCAGGATGAGTCACTTGCTTACGCTTGAAATCCCACAACAGGCCTTCAGTTAGTAGATAGGACATATATAGATGCCCAGTCTTATCAGCTCCACCTGCATGGGTGTCTGCACCAAACCAGCCTTCTTGTTTAAATTTAGGCGAATATTTAAACCAATCCCATTTGGTGACGCCCCAAGCCGTAAACGCACCTGCAGCCAAGCCAAAATCTTGAGCTACTGTACGGTCTTGTGGACTTAAACTCGTACAAGCACTTAAAGTCGTAAATATACATAGCGATAAGCCGAGAGCAGACAAACGCATGATAAATAATCCTTGATTAGCGGCGCAAACGCATAAATAAGTCCCGCACCATATATAAAGCGAGCAGACTACGTCCCTCAGTACATTCATCACCTGCTACCAACTCATCAAGTCGGTTCAGTTTCCAAGGGATGACTTCTAAAGGCTCAGGTTCGTCACCCGGATAGCGAGCTGGATATAAATCGCGCGCTAGCAGCAAGTTAGTATGATGCCCCATATAACCGGGGGCGAGGCTGACACGCTTGAGCAATTGAATATGATGTGCGCCATGCCCAACTTCTTCCATCAGTTCGCGATTGGCTGCCACGAATAAATCTTCGCCCAGTTCCACCTTGCCTTTAGGCAAACCTAGTTCGTAACGTTCAGTGCCCGCTGCATACTCACGGATCATTAATACGGTTTCGTTATCCAACATCGGCACAATCAGTACCGCACCATAGCCACGACTCACAAGGCGTTCAAATACGCGCTGCTCGCCATTGCTAAATTCGAGATGAACTTCTTCCACTTGAAACAAGCGGCTGCTCGCGACCTGTTCGGTCTTATGAATAATAGGTAAAATAGGCATTTGTCAATTTTAGCACTAGGCTCTGTAGATGCGTACTGCTTGCGCGTTAAACAGCTAATAATCCGTTTTCCTAAGCATTGAGAGCTGTTTCGGTTTATGCTATTCACTAGTTTAACTCGCCAACCCACTCCTTATGCCTAGTCTCATTGTTCCTTGGTCAGAAATTAAAACTGTCTTTTTAGATATGGACGGTACGTTGCTGGATCTGCATTTTGACAATCATTTCTGGTTAGAGCACTTGCCGAAGCGGGTGGCTGAGCATAAACAGCTATCTGTCATTGAGGTTGAGCAGATGGTGAATGAACATTGTGCTCAGATTGAAGGTTCACTTAACTGGTATTGCCTTGATTATTGGCAAGCTTATTTAGGCATAGATCTAGTGGCTTTAAAGTATGAGATTGCTGAGCGGATTGCTATGCGCGCGCATGTAGAAGAGTTTCTGACTCATTTAAGGCAGCTCAACAAGCGTATTGTTCTATTGACCAATGCTCACCGTAAAAGTGTTAATCTCAAATTTGAATATGTAAATTTAAAACCCTATTTTGACCGTATTATTACCTCACATGAGATTGGCTTAGCGAAAGAAGAGGGTGGATTCTGGGAACGCTTATTAGCAACTGAAAATTTTGACAAAAATCATAGTCTGTTCATTGACGATAATTTACAGGTATTACGCGCCGCTCAACAATATGGCTTGAAATATTTGTTAGCAGTGCGTGAGCCTGATTCTAAGTTGCCACCTAAAGAAACTGCAGAGTTTGCGGCAGTCAGTTGTTATCAGGAGTTAATGAAGTAAAGTTTAGATAAGTTGAAGAACTGACGCGGAAGAATGGAGTGGAAAAGACTCGCTGCCTTTTCCACCCCCAAGGTTGCAACAATGGTTTCCAGCTTACTCATCGCTATAGCTTTCACTCCACGCTGACCGGTCAGGTTAATCAGCGTTTCAGCCGCCTATTATGCACCTATTTACATTCAGAATGCACCTTTTGATCAGCAATGAACAGGTTCTGGGGTGGGTGTAAGTGCTGTTTTAAAGCAAGCTCAGAGGAATTATTGCAGTTAATAGACCTCTTGCGAAAATAGCCTAATCGTTTATCCTAGAGAGATGACCTATGAATTCATTAAAGACTTATCCGCCACGGCGTTTCGCCGGAGTGTGGGAATAGATCGAGACTTATTCACAGAACTCGTGAAGGTGTTAGCCCAAGCGGAATCGGCGAAGAAGCGCTCAGGACGACCGAGCTTAAGCGTAGAGAATCAACTCTGTCTCGCCTTGAGTTACTGGCGTGAATACCGTACCTTCTTTCATTTAGGTTTAAGTTACGGTGTGCATGAATCGAATGCTTACCGCATAGTGACACGGGTGGAAGATCGCTTAGCCGCATCGGGTTTTTTAGAGTTAGTTAAACCTGCCGCGCCGTTGGTACCTGAGCCTGAGGCACACCCGCCAAGCTCGCGTACCGTTGTACTGCTAGATGCGAGTGAAGTCCCGATTGAGCGTCCTAAAAAAGTCAAGAACGCCATTACAGCGGTAAGAAGCACACGCATACCTTAAAATTTCAGGTGGTGGTGGACGAATCGGATGGACGTATTTTACAAGTCGCCTTAGCCCAAGGGAATGAACATGATCTAACCCTAGCCCGTCAACAGACCCAAGCCTTGCCCTTTGGATCACTGTGTGTCGTCGACTTGGGCTATCAAGGCTTAAGTTTAGACGGCAGTCGCGTGGTGTGGCCGTTTAAGAAACCGAAACACGGGGTGCTAGAGCCTGAGCAACAGGCCTTTAATCGATGCTTAGCCCGTGTGCGAATTAAAGTCGAGCACTGCATTCGTGGTTTGAAAGTGTTTCGTCTACTCAAAGGCGTTTATCGTGGACGGCGGCGACGTTTTGATCTGCGGTTGAACTTGATCGCTGCCTTTATCAATCGCATGATCACTACATAACTTCTTTCGCAAGAAGTCTAATGTCTATAATTTATAAAGAATTTACTTATTACTTAAGCAAGGATGAGCCGTGAGCTGGAAGCAAGTACTCGATAAGTACCAATATACCTTAATCATAGGACTGATCTTAATTTTGCTGCTGCTAGTTTTGCAAACGGCCTATCGCTGGTGGACGCCCCGCTCATCTACCTTAACAGAAGGCACTGCACAGGCCTATTCAGTGTTGAAGCAACAAGTGAATACCAAGGCGGGTAGTTGGTTACGTACCTTAAATACCAATATGCAAGAAGTACAAGGGGATTTACTCTGGAATAGTGAACAACAAACGGGGATGTTGCGCTTAAAAAATCTGCCTAATCCCAAACTAGGTTATCAATATCATCTTTGGGCTTATGATTCACATCGCCCGTCTGATCAACCGATCTCAGTGTTAATTTTAGACCGCGGTTCGGGTCAGCAGGAGTGGTATTTGCCACTCACTGCTAATGAGTCAATTCTTAGCCCCTATAAATTTGAATTGACTCTTGAGCCTGTGGATACTCAGCAAACCGCTAACCCTTTAGTTTTGTTGATGGTACAGTTCTGAGTTAAGCCGTGTGAACTTGCTTAAGCGCAGAGCGGTCTAATTCCAATAAGGTTTTAATCAAATAGCTAGAAAGTTGGTGCATTTCGGTCATGGCGCGATATTGCCCGATTTCATCGCCGGCTTGGAAGTGACTTAAAGCACGTGCACTTGCTTCATGAAATTTTTCATGCGGTTCAAGCAATTGCTCAAATAGCTTGTGCGCCTCAGCACCTAATGCCTGTACCTCTTGAGCACCGGTTCCGTAGAGCCATCGACCTAAAGCACAATGTTGGCAATCCGTACCTTGAAAATTACCCCGATGGTTTAAAGTTGCTTTAATTTTACTTAAATATTGCACATGATCATTCATGCGCTGCAAGAAGAATGCTTGTTTTTTCATTGTTGACAGCCCTTAAATTGTATTGATGCAAAGTTTAGTGGGTGATTTTTAAAGTTGAAGCATGATCACTAATCAACAAACTCACTTTAGTTAATAAACTCGGCTGCCCCATTTCAGCCGGGATTTGTAGACCTAGCATGCAATCTTCATTCATGGCAGTGACTACATAAGCAGAAGGTTCATAACAAACAATCAAGCCTTGTGTTTTTTGGTTGCTGCCTAAAGATTTAGTCAGTTGACTTGCACCACTCAAGAGCATAGCGCTGAGGGCAGAAATTTGATCTTCATCAGCTTTATTGACTGCTGACAAAAGTGTAAGTCCTTCAGTTGTCAGAATTTGCATCGCTTGAATATCAGGTAAATTTGCCTGCAAATGCTGGGCAAATGCAGATAGGTACTGCTGGTTTAGCATAGTTATAGACCTATGGTCGTTGAAAAAACTAGTGGTTACTTGGTGTTGACTGGTATTGATTAGACTTGTGCTCTAGAACTTGCTGCGCTGCGTTAAGGCTTTTCAAGTTAAACTCTTGAATCAAGTTTTTACTATTGATTAGTAACTGCTGCGCTTGTACTAGCTCATTCGTCTTCAGACTATTGCGCGCTATTTCATGCTGATACATCACAACAAAGCGCCCCAAACGCTCAATTTGTGGGTGTAGATGGTCACGAATTTTAATTTGGCGTGCGTAGAAAAGCACACCGTTTTTTGTGCTAAAATTCTTTAGGTCTAAAGCGCGATTTGCTCGCTCAATCAAGTCTTCAATACTTAACTCTAAAGCCGCTGTAACTGATTTTTTGGGTGGAGCTGCAACGGGTATGGTTTCTATGCTGGCTGTGTAATAGACGGCTTCACTGGTATCAGGTTTAGGGATTGGCACAGCATGAGACGCGGATCTACTCGGAGTTACTGCTGTAGTGGCTTTGTCAATTCCCTTAGTTTTAATCGGTGCTTGCGGCGGATTGGCTGATTTTTTGAATGAAGTTTTAGCTGCTATTACTAGATTTTTTTCAGAGTTTTCAGCAGTCGTTGCCGCTTCAGCTAATTCTAATTGAGATGCAGCTTCGTGGTTAGTATCTATTTGCGTTTGTGTATGGGCTTGGTGCTCTATCGGTTCGGCTGCGCTCAATTTAACTAAATTAGCTTCGATTTTAGGTAGCGGTTCCTGCAAGCTCAAAGGCAAAGCTAACAATTCGGTCTGTGCTGGTCGATCCTTTACAGTTGTTTTTGTTTGATCCAGTAGTCTTTGTGGAAAAGCTAAATTTGCATTCTCAGCCTGTATTGTCACTGTCGCTTTTGTATGGTTTCGATATTCAATCGCAAATGTGCTGACCGCAATCACCATAATGCTGCTGAGTGCTAAAGCAAGCTTCAAGGTGGGGCGTTTATAAAGACTCAAACCCGTGGCGTGTGTGCCTAGAGTCTGTAGGGGCTGAATCAAAGCCGTTGCCAATAAATACAGTTGTTGATTAGGCAAGCTGATTAGTAAGGCACTATCTATGATCTCAGGTAGCTGCTTGTTTTTAACTAGGCTCCCAAATTGCTGCATGAGTTTACTGAGAGTAGGCAACTGCTGGCTGGGTAGGCTCATGACGCTATGCGCACCTAAACCCTCGGGGCTTTGCAGTACAAAGTATTGTCGATCCCCGAGGTCACCATGAGCGAGGATAGCGAGGAGCCACGCTTTATCTAGAGTTTTTGTCAATTGCTGAATTTGTTGTGTACTAGCAGCTAGACTAGGTAGCTTGTAGTGACTGGGTAAGATATGAATTAAGACGCGTGAAGGTGCATGTTCAGTTTGCGCCAGTTCTAGGTCACGGCCACGATAAACTTCCCCCATGCTGGATACCGCTAGGCAGTCTAATAATGCATAACGTTCGTCCAGTATCTTATAGCCCCTACCGGATGTGCTCATAACTCTCGCCCTTTGCTCATGTTATTCATATTCGGTTTATTTTCATCTTAGAAATATTCTCTAAGTAAAAAAGTAAGTCACACCTTGTTACCCGTAACGCTAGGGTTGATGTAGCTGACTAGTTATTGTGGTTTTTTTGTGGAGTCGTCTTTTCTAAGCTCATTTTTTTTAAAGAAAAACGCTGTTTTTTGGGAGTAACAAAATTATTCGTGACTCGTGCTCATGAATTGTTCACAATAACCTAAAAGATGACACTCTCAAGAAGTGTCGAACAACCAATGTCCAGCTTATGGGCAGTAAGCCTATGTAAGAAGAGAAATATGGTCAGCAAGGAAAGCATCCAACAGGAATTGGAGCGGATACTGGCGAGCGAATTATTTGATGGCAAGAAACAAGCCGGAAAATTCCTTCAGTATATTGTCAACGAAACCCTCGAAGGACGTGGGGAACGTATTACTCAATACGGTATTGCGATTGAAGCCTTGGGTAAGCCCATGGATTATTGTCCCACTGAAAGTCCTGCTGTGCGGGTTGAAGCGGGACGTGTCAGAAAATTACTTGAGGAATATTACGCTAACGAAAGTATCAGCAGTCAACATGCCTGCCACATTACTTTACCAGTGGGGGGGTATACGCCGGTTTTTAAGCCTGTTGATCATACACGCATACAATGGCGACGCTTAGGGGGTAAGCGGGTACAGTCTTCAGGTCCTAAGGTGTATATAGCCTTTCAGAACCCCGCAACAATTCGTGACGATCGCTTACGCAGTGTTGTGTATAAAATTCGCTCTAGCATGCCCGTTATTCTGGGGAAGCTTAGGACAGTACAGATTGCTTTAGCTGATCCGAGCTTTGCGGTTAGTTATGCCGACCATGCCTTAGAATATGCTTGGCGTCAGCATCAAGCGGAGTTCTTACTCTATTCTGAGGCGGCTTTGCAAAACGAGGCTCCCAAATTACGTTACGTGTTGATTCATACTCTATCACGCGAAATTGTCTGGTCGACAGAGTTTGTGCTGACAAATAGTGATGGCGAACATCTTTTAGATGAGATGTATATGCGTTTAGTAACTGAGGTCTTCAGTCTCTATCAAGGCAGCGCTTTATCTTTTTGGAGTCACTATTGGTATCAGCAACCTTCCATGCCTGAGGCTTACCAAGTGTTAGCAGCGCATGTGCGTTTTTTACAGGCTGAAGTGTCTGACAGCAGCTTTCAGGCCCTCTGGCAAGTTTGTCAAAAGCGCACTCGTCAATATCATGATGATGCTTTAGCTCATTTACACTATGCCATCGCTTGTTTGTATGCGCATATGCTTAAGAGTGAGTTAGATGAAAGCCTAGAAGATTTATGGCAGCGTCAAGCCTTAGCGGCTATAGAGCTTAATCCGGGTAACGCCTTAGCACATGCAATTTTTGCAGTGAATTGTTATGCGCGTGGTGAGAAGGAGCTAGCGCGGGTAGAGATTGACATTGCGCGCAAATCGAATCCCTTTGATGTTGGCTGTGAACGTTTAATTGCAACCGGTTTATGTGCTTTGCGTGCTTGGGATAAGGGGTTTCGTTTAGTCAAAGAAAGCAATTTAGCTGAATTTAGCTATCCTGATCCCTTACGTGCTGTGCCTTGCTTATATTATTTCCGGCGCGGGCGCTACATTAGCCATGCTAGCACTGAGGCGGGTTTTACTGATCTAGGCGGTTGGGAACAATTTGGACATTTCGTTAATCACTGTCGGGCCGGTGATTGCAAAACCTGCACTTATTCGATCAGTCGTGTAGTAGATCGTTTACAACCCGACATTGGTGTGGGTTTAAGCAGTTATCTATGGCAAGAAAAAACTAGTCAGCAAGATTTAGTCGAATCAATGACTTAAGCGTTTACCGATATTATCCGCTAGTTTGGGTGCAAAGTAGCGGTAATGTCCACGAATTGGCCAAGCAAATAAGACATCTTCAACATTTGTACCTGCACCGACATTATGCCCGATTAAAGGCCGAGCTTCATCAGCACTGCGTTCTGCTAAGACCACGCCAATATGCTCCTGCCCACTGGGCAACTCCCAAACGACTAAATCCCCCGATTGATAGTCATCGGGATTATCAGTAATGATTAGGCTTTTACCTTGGCGAGCAAAATAGGTCATTAAATTCGGTACGCGCCGATGATCAATATTCGGATCAGGTGAGCGCAAGCCCCATTTCTTCGGGTAAGTTTTAAAAGCTTTGCGCATATCTTCATGGACTTGTTTTTGCAAATCAATCCCTTGGGCTCGAAAGGCGCGAATCACCACATCTGTACAAACGCCTGTACTGTTATCTACATCACCATTCGGATAAGCCAGTTTTACATAGGTGGGATCATAGGAACGGGTGACTTTACTTTGCTCGTAAACTGAACTAATGAGTTTAGCGATATGTTCAGGTGGCTTGGGGCGTAATTTAGGTGGCAAGCGTGGCTCAAAAGGCCAAGGAAAGGGCAAAGGCTCAATTTTTGTCGGTGTATCGGGTGCAGTCGAGGGGATAGCGGTTTGTGGTGGAAGCTCTACAGGCTTTGGACGTAAGAGTTGCTGAGCGACCCAATAACTGAGCAGCGCAAATAGTAAAATCAGTAGCAGGTCATAAAAGAATGAAATTAAACGCATAGCCTTATGTAGGTAAAATCTGAGAGCATTTAGCTAATGCTAGCAGCTAAAGGCTTGGATTGATTAATTTCCCCATACCAGACAATGCTGGTGCTATGGGTTGTTTTAGCCCAATACATAGCGGTATCACCATATTCTAAGACTAGACTAGGATTATAATTACAAGCTGAGGCAGATACTGCACCCGCACTTAGGCTAGCGGGCAATTGTTGGTCATTAAACTTTAAAGGTATCGATAAACTATGCACTATCTGCTGATAATGCTCATTAATTTCAGTAGGGCTGGCATAAGGAATGAGCCAAAGAAATTCATCTCCACCAATTCTGCCTACAGATCCTAATTTTTCTAAACTATTTTTAAAGTGATGCGCAATCTGTATCAGTAGCTGATCACCTGCTGGGTGGCCATAATTATCATTAATATTTTTGAATTTATTTAAATCCAAAAAGACAATACAAAAATCAGACTTTTTCTGACAAAGCTCATTGAGTTTATTCATCATAAACTGGCGACTGTACAAACCAGTTAAGGAATCTTTTTCAATTTGATTACGTTGCCGGTTCTGCTCTTGGATTAATACATAAATAAGATGACCCACGATCACCAATAGTGATATATTGCCAAGCCAACCAGCAATAGAGCGTTTAGT
>AATN01000065.1_pt1 | contig 28171 bp, 27 predicted proteins | sample 270648 | NCBI WGS metagenome assembly AATN01 (sample SAMN02954269, study PRJNA17659) | bioreactor sludge metagenome | biome: terrestrial; feature: bioreactor; material: sludge; isolation source: Enhanced Biological Phosphorus Removal (EBPR) bioreactor sludge | place: Australia: Brisbane, Queensland
GGTGGTTGATCTCCCTCTGCTACAACGTAAAGCCAATTTCCATATGTCGGTAACACGTGATTTATTCGGCTCAGAAATTTCGAGTAATGCAGCGGATGCGTTTAGCTCAGGCTTAAAAGGCCGCTTTAATGAAGCTAATCTGACGGATGATCATGAGCTACAAACTGCAACTTATCCTGTCATGCAAGTAGAAAACGGCCAGCTTGTCACTAACGAAATCCCTGCGTTACGCGCCATCAATAGCCGTTTATTGGATGACTATATTGCAGACTGCCAAGGTGGCTTAGAGCGTTGGAATAAAACCATCGAAAATGCGGGTATTGATTTTAAATTCACTCAACCGCATAAAGGCTTCAATCGTCGCATTGGAGAATTTGCAGGCCACCGGATTAGCCCTGATGGTGAACTCTTGACAGAAGAAGCATGGCAAGCACAAAGCAATGCTTGGTTGCCTAATGATAGTGATATGGCCTTCATTAACTCACTGATGAAGCCCTGTCACCAACCGGGTGAATATGCGAGTTGGATTGCACCACCACGCGTAGGTATCAATAAACAAGCTACTGATTTTGAATACGTAAAAATCGCTTAACTTAACTCCTCGCTTGGCGACAGTTATCGCTGATAGTTGTCGCCTCTCTTACTGACTAGTGACCTGCTAAATGCTAACCTGCTGACTTTCTAACTATTTAGGAGCAGGCCATGAGCTATGTTGACGGTTATATCTTGCCCCTCCCTGCTGAGAATGTAGAAGCTTATCGGGCAATGGCACAATGTGCAGGACAAATTTGGATTGAGCATGGTGCGCTTTCTTATAGAGAATGCTTAGGCGATGACCTCAGTTCCGAATGGTCGGGTGATTCTTTCCCAAAAGCAGTCAATGCGAGTGCGAACGAAAAAGTGATCTTTGCTTTCATTGAATTTGAATCCCGTGAACATCGAGATGTAGTGAATGCCAAAGTCTATGAAGACCCGCGCTTAGAAGAATGTGGCGATATGGAAGACCCACCTTTTGATTTCAAGCGGATGGCTTATGGTGGCTTTCAAGTACTAGTCAATTTGAAGAAGTAAACTGCTCCTGAATAGGGACCATTAATTAAGTCGACGGGGACCGTGCTGAATTTTTAGGTAATTAACTGCTTTAACCCAAGCTCGTACCGAGCGTTTACAAAAATATATTGATCAAGGCTTGGGTGTTTCTATGGAATAATGGTCTAATAGATTCAGGGAACGCAACCTCCAAGGATGGAGTTTCCCTATCTAAACCAAACGCTGCGCATCGTCTAGTTGTAAAATTAAACTTGTACGTTCTTCCTTAGAAACTTGCTTCCAATCTCGATCTGTTAAAGCGCCCTCTAAAGCCCACAATAAATTTAGACTAGGTCGACAACCCACCGCTTGTACAGCTCGATAGGCTGCAACCGAACCTAAAACACGTAATTGCTCTTCAGTTTGAATCCCGGCAGCGGCTAACATTTGTAAGGATGCTGAACCTAAATTGCGTAATTTGTACATCCATAAACTCCTGGTCTAAGCTTTTCAATCAAACCTTCTATATTGATTAACGAAACTACTACAGTGCTTCAAGCCGAGAATGCTAACCTGATTTTAGCAGTTGCGCTGTAAAACCCCGTACTTACTTCGGCTGCGCCCAGTACGAGTCAGTGAGGAGAGGATCAATTGCTTATCTGGATACCCACCCTGAATTTGACCAACTCTTTTCTGAGGCCATGAGTTCAGTCGAGCATTTGACTGGAAATGAATTTTTGCAGGATTTTAACTGGGGCGAGTTTAAGCGTTTGATTGATGTGGGAGGCTCGACTGGGCACAAAACTTTAAGTATTTTGCAAGCCCATCCGCAATTAACAGCACTCGTCTTTGATCGTCCTCAGGTGGTGGCTCAAGCGGATTGGCAAGGTAAATTTCCCACTGCGGTGTTGGCACGACTGCAGTTCCAAGGCGGAGATATGTTTGTAAGTCTACCATCTGCCGAAAGTGAGCGAGATTTATATGTATTTTCTGCCATCTTTCATAGTCTGAGTGATATCAAAGCAGGCAAGTACTTATTAATTTAAAACAAGCCTGTGGAGCTTATAAGCCTTGGGTGGTGATTGCGGATCTAGTAATTGCCGAGTCTCAGACTGATAGCACCCTTGCAAGCTTTGATATGCAAATGTTAATGGGCACTCAAGGACGTGAACGTACCTTGAGTGAATGGAAAACTTTATTCGCCGATAGTGGTTTTAGCTTAGTCGAGGTGCTTGAATTACGCACCTTTGCTAAGTTTCTGTTATTACAGCGGGATTAAGTTTTACTTCTTACTCAAGAAACTGACCCCGATTATCACCAAAAGCATCCCCACTAAATGCGCCCAACCAAACGGCTCACCGAGGAACATCACTGCCAAGGCAATTGTAATGATAGGCCCCGCAGTACCCATAATACTGGCACGAGCTGCACCAATGCGGGCAACAGCTTCGGTGAGCATAAAACTGGGTAAAACCGTGCTAAAAAATCCTAACAAAACAGCATAAAACCATGCTGTACCATTCACCCATAAAGCGCTCAGTGGGTGAGTAAATAAGAAGTGGATAAATACAAAAGTGGTTGCTGAGAGCATCGCGATACTGGTAAACAGCCTACTATCCACCCGATTTAAGACACGCTTGCTATACACCAAATAGACTGCAAAAATCAGCGCAGAAATAGTGACTAGCACTACACCTAAGCCCACATGGCCTCCACCTAATTTAGCCTCAAAAGCATATAACAAGAGCACCCCGCTATAGGTTAGGACTAAAGCGAGTAAAATCCTTGGGGTAATCACTTCTTTAAATAAGAACCAGCCCAAAACAGCGGTCATCAGCGGATAGGTGTACAACAGCAAACGTTCAAGCTGCGCCGAAATATAATTCAATCCCTGCATATCGAAATAAGAAGAGGCGTAATAACTCATTGCCCCTAACACGATAATGGCTAGGAAATCCTGCTTAGCAGGTCGAGTGACTTTGGTTTTATAAACTAGCCATAAGAGAACCGCCAGATAAAAAGGGGCTGCTACCAACATGCGTAAGCTTAATAAGGTGACAGTATCAACGCCTTGTGCATAAGCGAGTTTAATAAAAATAGATTTCAGCGCAAATAGCGCCGTGCCACCAAAAGCAAAAAATAAACCCAACCGTAAATTATGCTGCTCTGAATAACGACTGATTTGTGCCCGCATGATGCGCTCCGTATGAGGCTGCGGGATAAAGACTAATAAGCTGGGGGCAATCCCGCAGCTATTAAAAAAACTAAAACTAGCTGCTCTGTGTAGATACGCAGAGGAGCAGCCAGCGATTCGCTAAGATTAAATGATAGTTGAGATGACTCATGCCCTGCACTATACAAGCAGTTAAAGCTAAAACACAACTCTAGCCTGCATCTTGCCGATATACTACGTTATCCAGCCCAAGCATCAATATAGAAAACTTATGAGCAACAAAACTAATCATGCACTCTATGATCATTACAGTTACTTAAGTGGTATCGGCAATGCTCTGGTAACTTAAGTGCTTGAAAATAGCATTACCGGATTTACTTTAAATTTAAACCACCTCTCCAAACTAACTACCTTTGTTCTTGACGAAGCAAAGCGGAAAAGAGCATATTCTGAGTACGTGAGAGGATAGTTTTTTGCTTGCAAGATCAAATTTATAACGAGGAGTTAGCCATGAAGAAGCGTTTAATTGCCTTATCCATTCTGAGTGCTGTTTGTTTTTTACCCCAAGCCTATGCTGCCCCAAAAACTTTTGTCTATTGCTCAGAAGGCGCACCTTCTGGTTTTAACCCCCAATTTTATACCGATGGCACTACTTTCGATGCAGCGGGACAGGCCATTTATGATCGATTAGTACAGTTTAAACCGGGCGAAACCAGTATTTCTCCAGCCCTCGCGGAGTCATGGGAAGTCAGTCCTGATGGCTTAAGCTATACTTTCAAACTGCGTAAAGGTGTTAAATTCCAAACCACTAAAGACTTCACACCGACCCGCGATTTTAATGCTGATGATGTGTTGTTTTCTTTCAATCGCCAGTGGAAAACCGATGATCCCTATCACAAGGTTTCAAATGGTAACTATGAATACTTCACTGGCATGTCGATGCCTGATGTCTTAAATACCATCGAAAAAGTCGACGATTACACCGTGAAATTCACCTTGAAGCGCCCTGAAGCGCCAATGTTAGCTAACTTGGCGATGGACTTTGCCTCAATTCTATCTGCCGAATATGCCGATGCGATGATGAAAGCGAAAACACCCGAAAAAGTCGATACTGATCCGGTAGGAACAGGGCCTTTCCAATTAGTGGCTTATCAAAAAGATGCAATGATTCGCTATAAAGCCAATGAAAATTATTGGGAAGGCAAGCCCAAAATTGACAATTTAGTATTTGCAATTACCAAAGATAATGCGGTGCGCTGGCAAAAATTACAGGCAGGCGAATGTCATTTAATGCCTTTCCCGAACACAGCTGACTTGAAAGCGATGCAAGAAAATAAAGACGTTAGCTTGCTGAGTCAAGAAGGCTTAAATGTGGGGTATTTTGCATATAACACCACCAAGAAACCTTTCGATGATGTACGAGTGCGTAAGGCTTTGAACATGGCAATTAATAAGCCAGCGATCTTGGACGCGGTGTATCAAGGTGCGGGGAAAGTTGCGAAGAATCCGATTCCACCGACTATGTGGAGTTATAACGATAAAGTCGTGGATGATGCTTATGATGTCGAAGGCGCGAAAAAGCTGTTAGCGGAAGCGGGTGTAAAAGACCTGAAAACCAATATTGGGCGATGCCGGTACAANGTCCGTATAACCCAAATGCTAAGCGTATGGAGGAGATGATTCAGGCAGATTGGAAAGCAGTTGGCGTGGAAGCTGAAATTGTCTCCTTTGAGTGGGCAGAGTATTTAGAGCGCTCCAAGAATGGTGAGCATGACCCCTTGTTGATGGGTCGGACGGGTGACAATGGTGATCCTGATAACTTCTTAGCCGTCTTGCTGGGTTGCGACGCGGTGAAAGGATGGATCACATCGTGCTTTCTGGTGTAATCAAGAATTCAATGACTTAGTACAAAAAGCCAAAACCCTAAGTGATCAGGGCGAACGTGCCAAGCTATATGAGCAGGCACAAGAAGTGTTTAAGAAAGAAGCCCCATGGGCGACTATTGCACACTCTGTAGTCTATGAAGTAGCTAGCAAAAAAGTCTCTGGCTATAAGCAATCTCCCTTTGGTTTACACCAATTCAAAAATGTTGATTTAGCTGAATAATCACTTGAGCGAGAGCTACCCGACGGTAGCTCTCGCTGCACGCAAGGAGCCACAACTTGTTCAAGTTTATTCTTAGCAAAATCATTTTACTAATCCCTACTTTCCTCGGCATTACGCTCGCGGCGTTTTTATTCGTGCGCTTATTGCCCGGCGATCCAGTTACGATCTTATCAGGTGAGCGTGGCATTTCGCCCGAGCGGCGTGCCGAAATGATTGCGCAATTGGGTTTAGATAAACCGGTCATTGTGCAATATTTCACTTATCTGAAAAATATTTTACAGGGTGATTTTGGTCAGTCGATTTCGACGCACCGGCCGGTGGTCGAAGAGTTTTTTGAGCGTTTGCCTGCAACGATGGAACTAGCCTTTTTCGCAATTTTAATTGCGGTGCTGATAGGTGTTCCTGCCGGAATTATTGCAGCGGTGAAGCGTGGGCGCTGGCCAGATCATGTCTTAATGGGTAGCGCACTCACCGGGTATTCGATGCCAATTTTCTGGTGGGGCTTACTACTAATTATGTTGTTTTCCACCACTTTGGGGTGGACGCCGGTATCCGGGCGCTTGGATATTATTAATTACTATTTTGACCCTGTAACCGGTTTCATGACGGTGGATGCTTGGCTATCTGGGCAAGAAGGCGCAGTGACATCGGCTTTGCATCATTTGATTCTGCCGAGTGTGGTGCTCTCCACTATTCCGATGGCGGTAATTGCCCGTCAAACCCGCTCGGCGATGCTCGAAGTCTTGGGTGAGGATTATATTCGTACTGCGTATGCGAAAGGTTTACCCACTTGGCGTGTGATTGGCATTCATGCCTTGCGCAATGCCATGATTACTGTCGTGACCGTTATCGGTTTGCAGGTCGGTACTTTAATGGCTGGTGCAGTGTTGACTGAGACGATTTTCTCTTGGCCGGGTGTGGGTAAATGGATGATTGATGCGATTTCGCATCGCGATTATCCAGCAGTGCAAGGCGGCTTATTATTTATTTCCATGCTTGTTATGTTAGTCAATTTGATCGTGGATCTAATGTATGGCTGGATTAATCCGCGCGTGAGGGACGGCAAATGAAACTGTTCGCGGATGATGCTTGGCGTACTACGTGGAATTATTTCAAAGAAAGTAAAGGCGGCTTATGGGGCTTGGGTTTCCTAGGCTTAGTAATGATTTGTGTCATCTTTGCTGATGTGATTGCTCCCTTCGATCCCAGTTTACAGAACCGTGAGGCGTTGTTACTGCCACCGATTTGGACCGAAACGGGACATTGGCCGTATATCTTAGGCACGGACGCGGTGGGGCGCGATATGTTATCGCGGCTGATTTATGGCGCACGCTATTCGATGTTCATTGGATTTGTAGTGGTATCTTTAGCGGTGATCGTGGGTACTTTGCTCGGATTGATTGCAGGCTATTATCAAGGCTGGCTTGATACCATCATCATGCGTTTAATGGATGTGATTTTAGCCTTCCCGAGTTTATTGCTCGCCTTAGGTTTAGTCGCAGTATTAGGCCCCGGCTTAGTCAATGCGATGTATGCGATTGCGTTGGTGATGCTACCGCATTTTGTGCGTCTAACGCGGGCGAATGTATTAAGTGAAAAAAATCGTGATTATGTAGTGGCAAGTCGAATTGTTGGCGCGAGTAATTGGCGGCTGATGTTCAATAGCATTTTGCCTAACTGTATGGCTCCCCTGATTGTGCAGGCTACTTTATCCTTCTCCAATGCGATTCTGGATGCTGCAGCTTTAGGTTTCCTCGGCATGGGTGCACAACCACCGATTCCTGAGTGGGGGGCGATGTTGGCGGAGGCGCGTGAGTTCATTAGTCGTGCATGGTGGGTAGTGACTTTTCCGGGTTTAGCAATTTTGCTGACTGTGCTTTCGATTAATTTAGTGGGTGACGCCTTGCGTGATGCCCTTGATCCAAGGATGCGCCGCTCATGAGTCTATTAAGCGTTCGCAATTTATCAGTGGCTTTTCCGACCCAAAATGGCTGGTTTCAAGCCGTTGAAGGCATTCACTTAGACGTCAATGCAGGGGATGTTTTAGCGATTGTTGGTGAGTCGGGGTCGGGTAAATCAGTGGCAATGATGGCCGTGATGAATCTATTACCACCCACCGCACGGATTACTTGCGATGAATTAAAAATCGATGGGCAAGACTTACTAGCCTTGCCGATTAAACAGCGTCGCAAACTCAATGGTGGCACGGTAGCAATGATTTTCCAAGAACCGATGTCTAGTCTTAATCCTTGCTTTACCGTGGGCTATCAAATCGACGAAAGCATTCGCATTCATTTAGGTGGCTCAAAAAAAGAACGTACTGAGCGCGTGCTACATTTGCTGGAAATCGTCGGTATTCCTGATCCCAAACGCCGTTATCAAGCTTATCCACATCAAATGTCTGGTGGCATGAGTCAGCGGGCGATGATTGCAATGGCCTTGGCAGCCAATCCTAAATTACTGATTGCCGATGAGCCAACGACCGCGCTGGATGTTACTGTACAAGCACAAATTTTGGAGCTGCTGTTAAAACTGCAACAGACCCAAGGGATGGGCTTAATTCTAATCACCCACGATATGGGTGTCGTTGCAGAAACTGCGCAGCAAGTGGTGGTGCAATATGCGGGACAGCAAGTGGAAAAACAGCCCGTGTTTGGTTTATTTAATCAGCCACACCATCCGTATACAGCCGCTTTGCTGGATGCTTTGCCCGAACGCGCTCCTGCAGGTGATTTCTTACCAACAATTCACGGCATAGTACCCGGTCAGAAAGATCGTCCGACGGGTTGTTTATTTTCCCCACGTTGTACCCATGCACAAGCTTTATGTCATGAGCAACAGCCTGCCTTGGTGCGTAATGGCGATGAATGGTTACGTTGCCATTTTCCTTTGAATCTCGTGGAGGTGGCACATGGCTGAAGTATTACGTGCAGTGAACTTGCAACAAGAATATCTCGCCCGCCAAGGTTTGTTACAGAAACCGCTAATCGTCCGTGCCTTGAATGGCGTGAGTTTCAGCTTAAATGCAGGTGAGACTTTAGCGGTAGTGGGTGAATCAGGTTGTGGTAAATCCACTTTAGCCCGCTCTCTCACCTTGATTGAAACCCCATCAGCGGGTGAGTTGTGGCTGGCTGGCGAACAAGTGAATACCGCTAACAAGCCCGATGCAGCCTTGCGCCAACGTGTGCAAATGGTCTTCCAAAATCCTTACGGTTCGCTCAACCCGCGCAAAACCATCCAACAAATGCTGGAAGAACCACTGCTGCTTAATACCAAACTATCATCTAATGAACGTCGCGCTGCAGTTGCAGAGATGATGTCACGCGTGGGTTTACGACCCGAATTTGCTGAGCGTTATCCGCATATGTTTTCCGGTGGGCAGCGTCAACGGATCGCCATTGCCCGTGCGCTAATGCTTAAACCACAAATCGTGGTATTGGACGAGCCAGTCTCAGCCCTCGATTTATCGGTGCGCGCACAAATCCTTAATTTGCTCACTGAGCTACAACAAGATTTAGGCTTGGCTTATGTGTTTATCTCGCATGATTTATCGGTGGTACAGCGCATCGCCGATTATGTGATGGTGATGTATTTTGGGCGTGCGGTGGAGTATGCAGACGCATCAACCATTTTTAGTCAACCCCAACATCCTTACACCCAAGCTTTATTTTCTGCCACGCCAGTCGCGGAAGTGGGTGAGAAACGCGCGCGCATTCATTTGCAAGGTGAGCCACCTTCGCCTTTACGCCCACCACAAGGCTGCCCGTTTGGCCCACGCTGTGCTTATGTGCAAGATCACTGCCGCAGAGAGCTTCCAGCTCTGCGCACATTAAATAGGGCACAGGTGGCCTGTGTGCGGGCAGAGGCCATCAATTAGTTTAGCTTTCCAGATATTTCAACCATACTGTTTTGACATACTCACGTTCCTCTGCAAACTGGTCAGCACCAATAGTATTGGCCTCTTCTTGTAAGGCTAGCTTGTGAGTGTGATTGCGTAAATTGCGATAAATTTCTTGTAGGTGGCTGGCTTCATCCGCCGTCAAAATCTCCGCATTTCGCAAAGAATCTAACTGACGAATGTTATCACTCCATTCGACCAAAGCTGGGTGTTGATGAGCATGCGCCAGAATCAGATACTGCACAATAAATTCAAGGTCTGTAATACCACCTTGATCTTTTTTTACATTAAAAACCTGACTGTCCTTACTCCCTAAAGCATCCCACATTTTCTGGCGCATATTGACAACTTCTTGCCGTAACTGCTCGGTATCGCGTGGCTGACAAAGAATTTCATGGCGAATCGCAGCAAATTGCTGGCGTAACTTAGGTCTACCCGTTATCATGCGCGCCCGCAATAGGGCTTGATGCTCCCAAATCCAAGCTTTTTCTAATTGATACTGGCGGAAAGCTTCAGCACTAGTGACTAATAAACCCGAAGCACCACTTGGACGTAAGCGAGTATCGGCTTCATACAAACGTCCATCATGGGTAAAGGTAGACAGGACATTGATAATTTTCTGCGCTAAGCGGGCAAAGAATACAGGATTTTCAAGTGACTTCTCGCCATTCGTGACTTGATGCTCACCACAGCTATCATGCAAAAACACAAGATCTAAATCTGAGCCATAGCCCAATTCAATGCCACCTAGTTTGCCATAACCTACGATGGCAATACTCGCATCTTGCTTGATGCCATTCAGTACATATTGCGGAATCCCTGACTTAGCTGTCATGGTTTGCCAAACATGCTGGGTCGTTGCTTCCAATATAGCTTCCGCAATCCAAGTGAGCTGATCGGAGACAATCATCAAAGGTAATTTACCGGTAATATCCGCCGCCGCCACGCGTAAGACTTGAGCTTGCTTGAACTGACGTAAGCGCTCCATGACTAGGGCTGTATCCTCAGGATCAATATTGCCTAGGGTTTGTGTAAGTGCAGTACCTAATTCCTGTCGATTGAGCGGTCGATAGAGTTGACGGGTATCCAGCAGAGCATCAAGCAAAATCGGATGTTGAGTGAGTTGGGCGGTAATCCAGACACTGGCATGCACCAGCTTAACGAATTGTTCTAAAGCCCCCGGATGCTCAACGAGCATGACAATATAACCAGAACGCCGCGCTATCGCATGAATCACTTGTAAGCTGCGAGTAAGCGCTTGAGCGGGATGAGCTTGGGTCGCGCAGACGGCTAAAAGTTCGGGCATTAAGCGATCTAAACGTGTGCGGGCTAGTTCAGTCAATGACTGATACAAACGACTGGCACGCAAAGTCTGAATCTGTTGCCAGCAATCGGTCTCAGGCTTTAAGCCCCAAGTAAGTAGCAGCTTACAGGCATGATCTTCATCCATATTTTCTTGCCAGAGTTGCATCAATGCCTGATTAGGGTCTACATCCGGTTTATCCTCCTCCCCTTCCACGGCAAAAATGCGCTTAAAGATTAAGCTCACTTGCTCACGATGTGCATCTAAAACTTGCATGAAACTCGACCAATCCGCAAATCCCAAAGAGGCTGCCATAAACTGCTGCTGCTCAACTTCAGTCGGCAACGCATGGGCTTGTTCATCTTTCCACATTTGCAGGCGATTTTCAGCACGGCGCAAAAAGTGATAAGCCTCACGTAAAATACGGGTATCTTCTACGCTTAATAAAGTCTGTTGCTCTAAAATAGCTAAGGTTTTTAACAGGTTTCGTTCTTGTAAAGCACGCTCGCGTCCACCCCGCATGAGTTGGAAAACTTGAGCTGTAAATTCAATTTCGCGAATCCCCCCTTGGCCGAGCTTTACGTCTTGTTGCTTGCCTTTGCGTAAAGCTTCGCGATTGATCATAAGTTTCATTTCGCGCAATTGCTCAATCGAGCCATAATCCAAATAGCGGCGATACACAAAAGGACGTAAACGCTCCATTAACTCTTGACCATCTTGTGCATTGCCCGCCATCACTCGCGCTTTCACCATCGCGTAGCGTTCCCATTCGCGCCCATGCGTTTGGTAATAATGCTCCATGGCATCGAAGGACAATGCTAAGGCTCCTACCTCACCAAAAGGACGCAAACGCATATCCACCCGATAGGCAAAGCCATCCCCCGTCACTTGCCCCAAGGTATTAATCAGTTTTTGCCCAACACGGGTGAAAAAGGTCTGATTGTCTAAACTACGTCGGCCATTGGTTTCACCCGCTTCAGGGAAGGCAAAAATCAAATCAATGTCGGAGGAGAAATTCAGTTCACGCCCGCCCAGTTTACCCATGCCTAGAACCAGCATACTTTGCAGTTCACCCGCACGGTTTAAGGGCTGGCCGTGTTTCGTCACTAGCTCTTGCTGCCACCAATCCAAGACACTACCGACTAAAGCATCAGCCAGATCAGAAGTGGTCTGTAAGGTTTCCACCAAATCAGCCGCTGCAGTTAAATCCCGCCAAGCAATGCGCACGGTTTCACGATGGCGAATTTGACGCACTGCTTTCAATAAATTGGCCTCATCACTAATTGCTGCTATCTCTGTGGAAATTTTCTCGACCAACTCATCCGGTTGATACGCACAACTACTCAACAATCCATCCACCCATTGAGGAAAACGAGCTAATTGTTCTTGCAGATAAGGGCTAGCATTCAAGGCTAATTCAGCAATAGCGTGTAGATTAGTAGGAAAACGGGCTAAGAGAGCAGGCGCAATGGGCATTGATTTATTCTCCTCGTTTTGAGAGCGGCTCAAGGTTAATTGTATTACTTTTTCCGCAGACATTGGCGGTAGTGCTAGCAATTGGCACAATGTCACCATGCATATTCAAATCATTTCTAACTTAGATCAAGTTTCCCGCAATGCGTGGAATGCTTTAGTACAAGATAATAATCCCTTTGTACGCCATGAATTTTTGGCTGCTTTGGAGCATCATGGCTGTGTCAGTAAAAAATTTGGCTGGCTACCACGGCATATTGCGGTCTATGAGGGCGAGGAATTAATAGGTGCAATGCCTTTGTATGAAAAATACAACTCCTATGGGGAGTTTGTGTTTGATCATGCTTGGGCAGAAGCTTATAAGCGTCACCAACTCCGCTATTACCCTAAATTAGTTTCGGCGATTCCTTATACACCCGCGAGTGGACAACGCTTATTGGCAAAATCAGGGCAAGAGGCTGAAATTTACTCCATCTTGTTAGCCAGCGCTTTACAGCTTGCTGAAACTTTGGAAGCGAGCGGGGTGCATTGGCTATTTCCTTTAGCGGAAGAACAAGATTGGCTTAGCCAACAGCAGCTCTTTACCCGCCATGATTGCCAATTCCATTGGCGGAATTTCGGCTATCAGAGTTTTGATGAGTTTCTTGACACCTTCAGCTCGAAAAAGCGCAAAAATGTTAAGCAAGTACGCCGTAAAGTGAAGGAAGCGGGGTCGAGCTACGGGTTTTGGATGGGCATACGGCAACAGCCGCTGATTGGGAGCGTTTTGCTTTCTGTGATCAACATACCTTTGAAAGTAAATGGGGCATTCCAACTTTAAATGAAGGCTTTTTCAAAGAAGTGGCTGCTAACTTACCTGATCAAGTCATTCTAGTGATGGCCGATAAAAATGGAGAATGTATTGCTGGTTCACTAATGTTTCGTAGTGCTACGCGGCTGTATGGCAGGCATTGGGGCTGCACGGAATATTTCGATAGTCTGCATTTTGAGGCCTGTTACTATCAAGGAATTGAATATTGCATTCAGCACAAGCTGCAGGTATTTGAGCCGGGCGCACAAGGCGAGCATAAAGTACCGCGCGGCTTTATTCCCACTTTAACGCGCTCCAGTCATTGGCTTGCCAGCCCAGCGTTTCAGCAAGCCGTGCGCCAACATACCTTATATGAACAGTGCTCGGTGGCCGATTATATGCAGAGTGTTTATGCACATCTGCCTTATCGAGAAGATTTTGTAGCTAAACACCTTAAGCGGTGAATTAACTTAAGGAGTCATCCACTTGTGCATAATCTGCGGTATCGGCATCAGCAGAATAGCTACTACGGCGACTAGTTGGATGATAAGCACGCTGATAACTACGTACCCCTTTAAAAATCGCATCTGCTAATTGATGCTGATAATCTACATTGCGCAAACGTTGCTCTTCAGCCGGATTACTAATAAATGCTGTTTCCACCAACATGGAAGGAATATCTGGCGCTTTCAAGACTACAAAACTCGCACTTTCTACTTGTGGACGCAGCGGATTGCTCACGGAAGATAATTCACGCAGGGTGCGCTTGGCTAAAGACAAGCTCCTATCCATGGTAGCGTTTTGGCTTAGGTCTAACAGAATCGACGCAATTTTGTCGCTATTCCCGGCTAGGCGTACATTACCTAAACGTAATTCATAGGAGTTTTCACTATCAGCTAATAAGCGTGCTGCTTCACTTGAAGCTCCATGTTCTGAGAGAATATACACGGAAGAACCGTGTAAATTCGCCCGATTATTCGCGTCAGCATGGATTGAGATAAACAAATCAGCATTGTTGCGCCGAGCAATTTCCGTGCGCTCACGCAAATCTACATAGCGATCATCACTACGCGTCAAAACAGCACGCATACCGGGTGCTCCATTGATGCGAGCTTTAAGTTTCTTTGCAACAGCTAAAACTACATCCTTTTCTTGAGTACCGCCACGGCCAATCGCACCGGGGTCATGCCCACCATGTCCCGGATCAATAGCTACCACGAAACTGGCGCGGCTAGAGGGTGCGGGACCCTCATCTTCAGGCGCTGATTCTTGGCTACTCGCTTTCTCTGCTTGACGACGGCGACGTGAGTTAGTACTGCCCGTCTTACTCGTCATACTTAGAGTTAATATATTATCGCCACCAGACTTGCTCATCTGCGCATCGAATGCCACAGAATTAGCCATGTCTAATACAACCCGTAACTTGCCATCGTCGCGCACGGCATAGCGAATGGCTTGTAAAGGTGGACGATCGTGGCGACCTTGCTTGAGATTTCCATCTAAATCCGTTTGATAGAGGTCAATAACAACCCGATCTGGGTCGCTTAGGGTAAAGATTTTATATTTGACCGGAGCACTCAAGAGCAAGGAGACATTCAATGCATTGGCATTACCCGATAATTTTGCTCCCACTAATCTACCACGTGGGGCTGCCCATAATTGACCGGTCACCAAGCCACTACTCAGTACGCCCGAAGAGACTGCAAGCTTTAAAATAAAATTTCGACGTGTCAAATGTTGGTTTTGCATGATTTTTAGACCCAGCCAGCCTTCGAATTATCACTGAGGAATAGACAATCCGTCGCAGTGTAGAGAGTACAGTATGCTCACATACTAACCTGCAACGATTTTTTTTCAAGTATTTTTTTATGAATACTTTATAAGTATTTGAAATATATTAATTTAATTGTATTCTAAATAAGCAAATCGTCCTACTAAGTGCTGTTGAATAGTAATTTGTAAATCAGCCTTCGGAATATAGGCACCGCCCTTGTCTGGCCATTCTAGGATGCAGAGTGCATTTTTATCTAAATAATCCCGAATCCCCATGTATTCTAACTCCTCCGGATCAGCCAGCCTATATAAATCAAAGTGATAGACAGTTTGATTGATTAGATAGTATGGCTCCACCAAGGTATAAGTAGGACTTTTGACTATACCTTGATACCCAAGTTCCCTTAATAACCCGCGAACTAAGGTTGTTTTTCCAGCGCCTAAGTCGCCTTGCAATTTAATAAGGCCACCTGTAGTGAATTGCTGCGCAATTTGTGCACCTAAAGCAAGAGTAGCGGTTTCATCAGCTAAATAAATTTCTAAGTGATTCATGGATTAACCCAATGGCGCAAGCTATTAATAAGATCACCTGCTAGCATCCCACGTTCACCTTGTTTAGCTGTTGCATCCCCTGCCAAGGCATGGATCAAGACACCCGCACCCGCAGCTTCCCATAAACTTAAACCTTGGCCGACCAAGCTGGTAATAATCCCTGTCAACACATCGCCCATCCCCGCAGTCGACATGCCCGGATTGCCTGCTAAACAGATTGCAATGTGCTGATCACTGGCAATCAAGCTACCTGCCCCTTTGAGCACAATCACGCCACCGTATTGTTGCTGTAAGGCGCGGACAGCGGCAAAGCGATCTTGCTCAATTTCCTGTGTACTACAGCCTAATAAGCGCGCAGCTTCTGCAGGGTGCGGAGTCAAAATCCAGTTGGAGCGCTGTTGCGGAGTTTGAGCTAAAAGATTTAAAGCATCGGCATCCAGCACTAAGGGTAAAGCCGTTTTGAGTGTATTCGCCCAAATAACTTGGGCTAAAGCGGTTTGCCCTAAACCCGGCCCTAAGCCGACAACCGTTTTTCCTGCTAATAAAGCATCTAGGTCGCTAGCTTGTAAGGCAGCAACCATTAATTCCGGACGAGTGAGGTTTAACCAAGCTGCATGGCTAGGATCAGTACCCACTGTTACTAAACCACTACCCGTACGTAACGCTGCCTCACCTGCTAAACGAATCGCCCCCGCCATACCAGCATGCCCACCGATGAGTAGCACATGCCCAAATTTACCTTTATGGGCACAACGCGCGCGTTTCGGTAGTAGTTGGGGCAATAAACTAGCCGAAAGCGTATAAGTTTGCGTAGCTACTGTTTGCAGGATGATGGGAGGCAAACTCAAATCAGCTAACACTAAATTGCCTACATAATTCCGTGCTTGTCCACTTAACAAGCCTTGTTTAAGACCAATAAAGGTAACTGTCAGCGCTGCTTTAACCGCTAAGCCTAAAGGCTGCCCAGTATTGCCATTTAAACCAGAAGGTATATCGACTGCAATAATTGGCTTAGGATAAGCATTCATGGCCTCAACCGCTGCCGCAAATTCAGCTTGTAAGGGACGGGTTAAACCAGTGCCGAATAGCGCATCGACCACTAAATCCGCATACGGCAATTCGCCAGTGAAAGGCTCAACTTGACCACCAGCCGCTAAATAATTTTGATAGGCCGTTTGAGCGTCATTCTGTAGCTGATTCGGGGCGCTCACGGCTAATACAAATACTTCCCAACTAGCTTCTTGTGCCAAACGAGCTAGCACATAACCATCCCCTGCATTATTGCCAGCCCCACAAACAATACAAAGTGAGCGGGCTTGTGGGTAGTGCTCCTTAATAGCTGCAAATAAGGCATTCGCAGCACGCTGCATGAGTTCATAACCCGGAATACCCTGTTCTTGAATGGCAATACGATCTAACTCACGTACTTGCTCAATGGTGTAAACTGGGAGTTTGTCAGAAAAACTGCTAAGCAACATGCCTGTAGATGATCCTAAAAAAGCTTCCTTAAGCGCTGATATTAGCGCTAAATTATCTGTATGGGGAGCAGAACTCGGTTTTGATGCACTAGGAATTAGTTCGATTGATTTGTCGAGCGCTGAACAAAAACTCTGGACTTGGCTAGAACAGGGCTATCATGGCGACATGGATTGGATGCAACGGCATGGTACGAAACGCAGTCGCCCTGAAGAACTAGTCGAGGGCACTTTATCCATTATTAGTGTGCGGATGAACTATTGGCCAGAAGCCAGTGCACCTGCGGAATTAGTCTTGAATCATCCGGAATTGGCTTATATTTCGCGTTATGCTTTGGGACGCGACTATCATAAAGTCTTACGCCAACGCTTAGAAAAACTGGCTCAACGCTTACAAACCGAAGTAGGCAGTTTGCATTATCGCGTGTTTGTGGATAGTGCTCCTGTATTAGAAAAACCTATTGCAGTAAAAGCGGGATTAGGTTGGTTAGGTAAACATACGAATTTGCTTAATCGTAGCAGTGGTTCTTATTTTTTTCTCGGCGAGATTTATACTGATTTACCTTTAATGGAAACGGGTGCGGTGGCTGAGCACTGTGGATCTTGTAGTGCCTGTATGAGTATTTGCCCCACCCAAGCGATTATTCAGCCTTACGTATTAGATGCTAATCGCTGTCTTTCTTATTTAACAATTGAATATGCAGGTTCAATTCCGCTAGAGTTTCGCGCCCTAATGGGTAATCGTATTTATGGCTGTGATGATTGCCAATTAATTTGCCCGTGGAATCGTTTTGCCACTACCAGTCAGGAGATCGATTTTAAAATCCGTCACCAATTAGATAGTGCGTATTTAATTGAATTATTTGCTTGGGATGAGGCAGAGTTTTTAGAAAAAATGGCAGGTAGTCCCATCCGTCGGATAGGCTATGAGCGCTGGCTACGCAATCTAGCAGTAGCTCTAGGTAACGCCCCTAGACAGCCTCGCACTCAACAAGCTTTACTAGCCAAACTAGAACGGCCTATTAGCTCTTTAGTGCGGGAACATATTAAATGGGCTTTGGATCAATATGCAGAAACTTAAATTTTGAAATGAAACTTCCCTTAATCTCTTAATTAAAGCCAATTATCCAAAGAATCATCCATTCATCCAAATGATGGATGCATAAGGAAAAATTCTCTGCCACCATAAGCTCATACAAACCCAAACAAACCCAAAACATCATGAAAGCAATAAGAATAAGACCGTCAAAACGGCTGATGTTGCTAGTGTTGGCTACTCAGTTATTAGCAGGCTGTTCCAGTATTCAAAGCAATCCGGTTTACCAAACTTGGGAGCGACAAGCTTACGCTGCCTACCATATAAGCCTACCCGGCCCAGAAGATGGCATCGTGCCAAATTTTTTTAGAACTGTTGCTGTTCCGGGGATGCAAGTAGCTCCTCAGCGCTCAGCGACGCAAGTGTATACGATGGCACACAATAACGTATTCCAGCCGCAAACAGCTCCACTGGTCGTGCCGATGCAAGAGCAACAATATATTGCTGATTTTTATGGTTTATGATTTTTATTCGTGTTGTTAGCCCCTAGAGTCCGGACTGGACTCCTATTGGCGCAAAGGTTCTAGCCCTTCCTTTGCGCTTTTTTAGCCAGACCTCGTGTCTGGCTTTTTTATTTATGTGTCCTAAGAGCTATAATGAAGCACGACTTTAAGCGCTAAGGGACTCAGCATGGATATCGGAGCTTTACGACGCGAATACACGCAAGCAGGACTCAGCAAAGCTAATCTGGCGGCTAATCCTTTTTTACAATTTGAAACTTGGTTTCAACAAGCCAATCAAGCCCATATCACTGAGGTCAATGCCATGCAGATTGCCACTTCAACGGCTCAAGGCAAACCCAGTGTACGTACTGTCTTATTGAAAGCGTTTGATGAGCAAGGCTTTGTATTTTATACCAATTATCACAGCCAAAAGGCGCAACAACTTGCTGAAAATCCACAAGTTGCCGCTCTGTTTTTTTGGAAAGAATTAGAACGCCAAGTTGAAATCACCGGTAGGGTCGAGAAAGTGTCTACCCTTGAATCGCTAAAGTACTTTACTAGTCGTCCACGTGGCAGTCAGTTAGGTGCTTGGGTTTCAGCGCAAAGCTCCATTATTAGTTCACGTAAATTGCTAGAAGCCAAGCTCGAAGAAATGAAGCTAAAATTCAGCCATGGCGAGATTCCATTGCCTGATTTTTGGGGTGGCTTTCGCATCATTCCAGACACAGTGGAGTTTTGGCAAGGTCGCCCGAATCGACTTCATGATCGCTTTGAATACCAGCTTACTGAGCAAAATAGCTGGCAAATTGAGCGTCTATCCCCTTAGATTAAGAGTCTAGCTCAGTATGTTTTTTAGCTTCGCAAGCTTAAGTATCTTTGATACTCTAGACTATCTGTTAGTGTTCATATCACTGCCAGCACCATTATAAGCGAGAATATTTATGCGAGTGCCCTTTTTGCCAATGCTTTTGTTGGCATCTGTTCTATCTGCTTGTGATAGTGGCAACCCAGTTGCAAACGACACTGCGAATGCTTCCTCCTTAGGCATTAGTTATCAAATGCGCGAATTTAAGCGCCAAGGTGGGGCTAAATGCCCGAGCGCAACGATCCGGATTAAACCCGAGGATGCTTTGTGCGCATCGGTACGCTTTAGCTATCCAGAAATTAGCTCCGATACTAAGCCTGAATTAGCCAGCAAAATGAACGAGCTGATTAAGCATCAGCTTCTAGATACAATCGACGGTGCGCCTAGTCAAACCACTGTTCCCCAAACAATAGAGGCTTTTGCAGATAACTTCATTCAAGATTATCAGAATGATGTGAATAATTTCTCTAGCTGGGAAATCGAGCGCAAAATCAAAGTCGTCTACAATACTAATACTTTAGTGACTTTCCTCTTCGAGGAGTTTGGCTTTACTGGCGGTGCGCATCCTTTTAATGGTAGTCGCTTCATTGTGCTGAATTTAGCCAATGGCAGTCCAGTCACCTTAGACGATTTAATGAACCCCGGCTATGAAGCCGCCTTAAATGTAGAAGGTGAACGTGCTTTCCGTGAAGCGCGCCAGCTCGCTGAACATTCTAGCCTTGAGGAAGATGGTTTTACTTTTGCGAATAATGCTTTTGTCTTGAATGATAATTACGGTGTGAACCGAGATGGCTTAAGCTTTATTTTCAATAGTTATGAAGTCGCGCCTTATGTGATGGGACCTACAGAATTCACGATCCCTTACGAAGATATTAGCTCCCTGATTCGCGCGGATGGCTTATTAGGCAGCAAAGTGAAGTGACCGCAACGGCTTTGCCAACGGGTTTTGTGCGTTTATCGGCGCATGCACCAGCCATTATTCGCGACCTACGCTACTTTGGAAGCAATAATTTTCTAGGGGAAACGGTTGATGGCTATCTGAACAATGAGGCCATCCTTACCACTGCAGCGGCTAAAGCTTTAGTACAAGTGCAAACTACTTTGTTGGAATTTGGTTTGGGCTTAAAGGTTTTTGATGCTTATCGACCACAACGTGCGGTAGCTCATTTCTTACGCTGGGAGCATAAGCCCGAAGATCGGGCGATTGCGGCGCGTTTTCATCCTGATTTGAGCAAAGCAGAGTTGTTTACCCAAGGCTATATTGCTAAACGTTCTAGCCATACGCGAGGCAGTACGGTTGATTTAGGTTTAGTCAATTTACAAAATCCAGCGCATCCAGAACTGGATATGGGCACTGAATTTGACTTTTTTGGTAAAGCCTCGGCGCCCAATTATCTCAAACTCACTTCAGAGCAACGTGCCAATCGTTTACTTTTAAAATTAGTCATGGAACGCTATGGTTTTCAGGGCTTCGGCCTAGAGTGGTGGCATTTTACGCTGCGTCACGAACCTTATCCGCATCAATACTTCGACTTTGTCGTCCAATAAAGCGAGCTAGGTAATAGCACTGTTATGCAATATATTCGCGACCCCGAGAAAATCGAGGTGCAAATCTGGGATCGTATCCGTGAGTTGAGTGATTTCTCAGAGTTAAGCACTGATCAGCAACAAATTGTCTTGTATTTAATTCGCGCTTGCGGTGAACCTTCCTTAGCACAGCGAGTTAAATTTAGCCCAAATGCTATCGAAGCGGGTAAAAAAGCTATCAAGAAATATGCCTATATGCTCTACGACCATGACATGCTTGGCGGTAATTTGGACCGTAGCTTGCTGTATCAAGAACCATTATGTTTTATTAATAAATCATCTGTTATTTCTATGGCAAAAAGCACTAAACAAACTCGTGCTATGACTGCTGTCGATTTATGGAAACCTTATTTAAAAAATAGCATTACAGTGTTTGGCTATTCCAGTACTGCTTTATGTCGTTTATTAGAGCTGTTAAAACAAGGGGAGGCAGAAAAACCTTCTTTGATTATTGCTATGCCTTCAGGTTTTATTAACACTGAATATGGAAAAGAAGTTTTACAAGAAAGTTATGATGAATTAGGCGTTGAATATATTTTAATTGAGGGGCGTTGGGGAGGGATTATGTTTGCGGCAGCAGCAGTCAATGCCCTCTTGAGTATTCAACAAGGCATTTATCGCTAAACTTTACAATTTTTCTAAATTTGCATAAGCCAAAACCAACCATTTACGTCCAACTGCGCTGAAATTGACTTCCACGCGTGCATGCTGGCCGACACCTTCCGCATTCGTGATAATTCCCTCACCAAATTTAGCATGGCTCACGCGCTGACCAATGCTATAGCCACCTTCAGTTTTACTACCACGTGGCAAGCTATAAGTGGCAGGAGGACTCGCTCGATAACTGGTTTGATAAGTACGCACTTTCGGGCGAACTTCATTCAACAACGCTTCCGGCAACTCCCGCAAAAAGCGCGAAGGTGGATTCGCCCGGGTTTGCCCATGTAATTGACGCTGCTCGGCATAGCTTAACACTAGCTGCTGCTCAGCGCGTGTAATTCCCACATAACACAGCCGCCGTTCTTCCTCTAAACGTCCCGGATCATCTGCTGACATTTGATGTGGAAAGAGTCCTTCTTCTAAACCCGCGAGAAAAACTAGCGGAAACTCCAAGCCTTTGGCCGAATGTAAGGTCATCATCTGCACACAATCTTCGCCAGCCTCGCCTTGGCCTTCACCCGCTTCTAAAGCCGCATGTGCAAGGAAGGAGGAAAGATCATCCATTTCGGGTAACTCATCCGTTTGCAACTGAATGAAACCAGCCGCCGCGGTGATTAACTCATTTAAGTTATCGACTCGTGCTTGACCAGGCTCACCCTTTTCTTTAGTTAGGAAATGCTCTTTTAATTTAGCTAAGGCAATCACCGTATCTACTTGTTCAGCTAAGGGTAACCGCTGAATTTCCTCGCCCATTTGTTTAATTAAATGAATAAATTGCAACAAGGCATTTGCAGCACGCGGGGTAAATTCCCCCGACCGTGCCGCCTCTTCGGCCACTTCCCACATAGCACGACCCTCTGTGCGGGCAAGTTGCCGGATAGTATCCACCGTACGCTCACCAATCCCTCGGGGTGGGTGATTCACAATACGCTCAAAGGAAGGGTCATCCGCATGATTTAAAGTCAGGCGCAAATAAGCCAGTGCATCTTTAATCTCAGCCCGTTCAAAGAAACGCAAACCACCGTAAACCCGATACGGAATACGCTGCTCGTTAAATACACTTTCAAATACCCGTGATTGTGCATTCGAGCGATACAGAATCGCTACTTCTTCACGGCGCGCGCCCTGATCCACCCACTGTTTGATGCGCCCTGCGATATAGCGAGCTTCATCCAGCTCATTAAAGGCTGCATATAAATCGAGTAGCAGGCCATTGCTGCCATCTGTCCACAAATTTTTACCTAAGCGTCCCCGATTATGGTCAATCAGGGCATTCGCAGCTTTAAGAATATTGCCGGTAGAACGATAGTTTTGTTCTAAACGAATGGTTTCACAGTCGGGATAATCGTGAGTGAAATTACGGATATTCTCAATCTTTGCACCTCGCCAACCGTAAATCGATTGATCATCATCCCCGACGGCAAAAATCGGATTTTTCTGCCCGGCAATCAGGCGCAACCAAGCGTATTGCAGGGCATTGGTATCTTGAAACTCATCGACTAAAATATGGCGGAAACGGTTGCGATAATGAGCTTGTAAATCGGGATTATCACGTAAGACTTCGAGTGAACGCAGTAACAACTCGGCAAAATCGACGACACCATTTCTCTGGCATTGCTCTTCATACAGGCTATAGACACGGATCAGTTGGGCTTGTACGAGATCACCCCGATCATCAAGATGCTGAGCGCGTGAGCCTTCATCTTTACGGCTGTTAATGAAGTTTGCGACTTGGCGTGGTGGCCAGCGAGCTTCATCTAAGTCTAGCGCTTTAAGGATGCGTTTGAGCATGCGCAGTTGATCTTCTGAATCGAGAATTTGGAAGGTTTGCGGCAATCCCGCTTCACGCCAATGTAAACGCAATAAGCGATGTGCTAAGCCGTGGAAGGTTCCCACCCACAAACCACCCACGTGTACGTTTAGCAAATCTCGAATCCGCCCGCGCATTTCATTCGCGGCTTTATTGGTGAAAGTCACGGCTAAAATACTAAACGGTGAAACCCCTTCAACTTCCAAGAGCCAAGCAATGCGATGTACTAAAACCTTAGTTTTACCACTACCTGCACCCGCTAAGACTAGAATAGGTTTTGGCGGAGCACCAACAGCTTCACGCTGTGGTGGATTGAGGGGATTAAGAATTGGTGATATGTCCATGAATGAATTGTACGTTATGCAAATAAGCTGTCTAGCTGTGTGCATGGTAAGTTACTGGTTTTAAGCGCTATGATTTGCTAAAAATTGAGTCATTAAAGGAAATGGGTATGCAAATTTGGGTAGATGCGGATGCTTGTCCCAATGTGATTAAGGAAATTCTCTTCCGTGCGGCTGAGCGGCAAAAAGTCGAGGTCATTTTAGTGGCCAATCAACCCTTACGCATTCCACGTTCGGCGTTTATTAAAACCAAGCAAGTCAGTGCTGGTTTTGATGTGGCTGATGACTATATCGCTCAAAGTGTGAAGGCAGGGGATTTAGTGATTACCGCTGATATTCCCTTAGCGGCTCAGGTCATTGAGCGTCAAGCGCATGCCTTGAATCCACGCGGTGAGTTTTACACGCCTGAAAACATGCGTGAGCGCTTAAGCATGCGTAATTTAATGGAGGAGTTGCGCAGTAGTGGCGCTATCACAGGTGGACCAGCCGCATTAAATCAACAAGACCGCCAAGCGTTTGCTAATCAATTAGATCGATTTTTAGCGCGTTATGCGAAAACTAATACAAGCCCAAGGAGTTGAGGGATACCTTAGTAAACAGGTATCCCAAGGTATTGATTAACGGCGGCGATTCATTGCATCGAGGCTGGCAAAAGCAGCCATATTCACAATCCCACGCACGGTGGTACTTTCAGTCAGAATATGGGCTGGATAATTAGTACCTACTAACATCGGCCCCACGGGTAAACCATCTGCCAACATTTTGGACATATTATAGGCAATATTGGCAGCATTCAAAGAGGGGCAAACTAACAGATTCGCTTCACCGGTAAAGGCTGAATTCTTGAATAAACGATCACGGATTTCTTGGGATAAAGCAGCATCTGCATGCATTTCGCCTTCAGCTAATAAATCCGGATATTTATCGCGCAAAATTTGTAAGGCTTGACGCATTTTTTCCGAATGCTCATTTTGGCGGCTACCAAAATTAGAATGTGAGAGTAGTGCTGCTTTGGGTTCCATCCCAAAACCACTGACTAACTCAGCGGCTAAAGCAGTATTGTCGGCTATTTGTGCAGCGGTTGGATTGACACCAACATGGGTATCGGTGAGGAAATAAGTACCCCGCTTCAGGATTAGCATCGTCACTGCTGCCACATCCACCAAACCAGCACGTGCACCAATCAAATCACGCACATAGCGTAAATGCGAAATGAAGTTACCTTCCACCCCACAAATCATCGCATCCGCATCACCAGAACGAACCATAATTGCAGCTAAAGCAGTATTGCGAGTAGCGATCACCCGTTTAGAATAGGAAGGCGTAATGCCTTTCCGGCACATCAATTCGTAATAAGCAGCTTTGTGCTTTTGATATTCTGGATTATTGCGCGGATCAATGACCTCGATATTTTCACCCACTTTTAAGCGCAAACCGTAATTATCGATATTCTGCTGAATACTCACGGGGTCGCCTAACAGAATGGGTTTACAAATCCCGTCATCCACCAGAATTTGTACCGCATTAATCACACGCTGTGATTCACCCTCAGCAAACACAATCCGCTGTGGATTGCTTTTCGCTAGCTCAAAGACGGGCTTCATAGTCATGCCGGTGCGGAATACAAAGGTTTCCAACTGACGCTGATAAGCATCAAAATTTTCAATAGGCCGTGTTGCTACCCCTGTTTCCATCGCGGCTTTAGCCACCCGTGGAGGAATAATAGTCATTAAGCGCGGATCAAAAGGCTTGGGAATTAAATAGTCACGTCCAAAACTAAAGGCTTTGCCACCGTAAGCTGCGACTACGGTATCTGAGGCTTCACGCATCGCTAGATCACCAATGGCTTCCACTACGGCAATCTTCATAGTTTCATTAATTTCAGTCGCACCCACATCTAAGGCACCACGGAATAAGAAAGGGAAGCATAAAACATTGTTCACTTGATTGGGGTAGTCGCTACGCCCAGTCGCCATAATGGCATCGCTACGTACCTCATGAACCAACTCAGGACGAATTTCAGGCTCTGGATTCGCCAAAGCTAGGATCAACGGATTCGGCGCCATGCGCTTTACGTGATCTTGCTTTAGGACACGCGGAGCTGATAACCCTAAGAACACATCCACGCCATCCATCACATCATCCAGCGTGCGTGCTTCAGTCTCAATCGCATACGCTGAATTGTAAGGGTTCATTTCATCGACACGACCTTTGTAAATGATGCCAAAGCGATCATTGACTGTGATGTTTTCTTTCTTTAAGCCCATTTGCACGAGTAGGTTTAAGCACGCAATGGCCGCAGCCCCCGCGCCTGAGCAGACTAACTTCACCTCGTCGAGATTTTTTCCCGCAACTTTCAATCCATTGCGAATCGCTGCGGCTACGCAAATCGCCGTACCGTGTTGGTCGTCGTGGAAAACGGGGATTTTCATTTTTGCTTTTAAGCGTTTTTCCACTTCGAAGCATTCGGGGGCTTTAATATCTTCGAGGTTAATGCCTCCGAAGGTTGGTTCTAAAAGGCTCACTGCATCGACGAAGCGATCCACATCAAGCGTATCCACTTCAATGTCGAAAGCATTCACACCCGCGAATTTTTTAAAGAGGACTGCTTTCCCTTCCATCACCGGCTTAGAGGCTAAGGCTCCAATCGAACCTAAACCTAAAACTGCCGTGCCATTAGAAATAACCGCAACTAAATTTCCACGCGTAGTGTAATCCGCCGCACAAGCGGGGTTCTCTGCAATCGCTAAGCTCGCCGCCGCCACCCCCGGCGAATAAGCCAAGGCTAGATCGCGTTGGTTAACCATGTTTTTAGTAGGGGTAACTTCTAGCTTGCCGGGCATGGGATAGCGGTGGTAATCCAATGCAGCTTGGGATAATTCGTCGGCCATTGTTGTAGTCCTGCGGTGAAAATATAAGGAAAGCCTTTTACTTTACCCTGATCAGGCAAACGAGAGAAGTATAAAACTTGAGTTTATAGCTGTTTATAGCTAAGGATTAGGGAATTTGGAGAAAAAATCGTGAAGAGTGCTTTGAGCTGAGCAAGCCCCACATTGTTAGTACTTGCTCAGCTAGAAATACAACTACACTCGTTTAAACAAGCTGATAATAAATAAGAGTAAAACCGCGCCAATCGTGGCCCAAATAATAGCACCTACAATCCCTGGAATATTCAAATTTAGCGCACCACTTACCATACCACCCACGAAAGTACCGATAACTGAGCCGATTAAACCAACGATAATATTGCCAATCAAACCAAAGCCACCGCCACGAATCAGATTGCCTGCTAACCAACCCGCTACAGCACCAATTGCCAGCATGATTAAAATTTCAACGACACCCATGTGATACTCCTCATTATAAGATCGATAAAGTCCACTGCTAAGTCGCGGACAATAATTAGTATAGTTCAGGCATTGTTAATAGATTATTTTGTTCAGCAAATAATTTATATTTCAGGACGAAGTGGAAAAAATGAGCGATAAACCCGCTTAACACCGTTCACTGTAAGAAATGGTATAATTTTTACCTTGCTTGAGTTTACTGTAATTACCAAACACTTCCTGCAGGTTACGCTTCATATATTCTCGTAAACCATTAATGGTCACTAGATAAATACGTCCATTCGGCTTCAGATGCTTCTTCATATCATGCAAGAGAATAGTCATCATTTCCTTGCCGACTTTGGCAGGAATATTCGAGGCAATCACATCAAAGCGTAAACTAGGATCAATGTGCTGGAAACCATTACTCAGCATAGCTTGGGCATTCGGTAGCTTATTCAGTTGTGCATTTCGATTGCTATATTCAACCGCCATGAAATCTTTATCCACCATCAAAGTTTTACCTTGGGGTGCTAACTTCGCCATCACTAAGCCTACTGGGCCATAGCCACAACCTAAGTCAAAGCAATCATCGGTGGGATTAATTTCTAGGTATTTCAGCAGTAGGTCGGTGCCTTCATCAATCTCCCTTGGGGAAAAAATGCCCCACGTACTGAGAAAGCTAAAAGGATGCCCACACAACTCAGCATCAAAACGAATATCTTGACGAATTTCACGTAAATAATGGCTATCCGTCATGCTTTAAACCTGTTGCAAAGTTGGAAAGATACGATCAGCTTCGGCTATCGCTGCTGGCAGATCAGGATGTAGTGTACAGAAATGCCCCATCTTTCGCCCCGGACGTGCTTCATTTTTCCCATATAAATGCAGTTTACTGCTTGGGCTTTGCAATAACTCATCCCAAACGGGCTGGCTCCCCCCCCATAAGTCCCCCAAGAGATTCATCATCACAACCGGCGTATGTAAACGGGTATCGCCAAAAGGTAATGCGCAGACCATACGTACTTGTTGCTCAAACTGCGAAGTGATGCAAGCATCTAAAGTATAATGACCACTATTATGAGTGCGGGGTGCCATTTCATTCACGAGCAGCTCGCCTTGCTGGGTAACAAAAAACTCAACCGCCAGCACGCCAATAAATCCTAATTTAGCAGCGATACTTTGTGCCGCTTGTTTAGCCTGCTCAGCTAAGCTCTCATTAATCCGAGCGGGAACAATAGTTTGATGCAAAATCCCCTGCCGATGCAGATTTTCAGCGATAGGGAAGCATTGCATCTCACCTTCTACACTACGAGCCAAGATCACTGAAACTTCTCTGTCTAAGTCGATACGCTGTTCTAATACACAAGCGACCGCTTTAAGCTGCTGAAAAGCGGACTCGACCTCACTGGGATAATTGACGGTGATTTGACCTTTACCGTCATACCCTAAACGTGCTGTTTTTAGAATG
>AATN01000067.1_pt1 | contig 27761 bp, 24 predicted proteins | sample 270648 | NCBI WGS metagenome assembly AATN01 (sample SAMN02954269, study PRJNA17659) | bioreactor sludge metagenome | biome: terrestrial; feature: bioreactor; material: sludge; isolation source: Enhanced Biological Phosphorus Removal (EBPR) bioreactor sludge | place: Australia: Brisbane, Queensland
TGCTAGCCGAGATGATCTCTTGCATACTGCGGGTGCGGCTAAAGCTAAATTATTGGTGATTGCGGTGGATGATCGCGCGACGATCACTAAAATTGTCGAAACGGCTAAGCATCATTTTCCAAACTTAAAGCTTTATGCACGTGCGTATGATGTCGTGCATTACCATGAGTTGCAGCGCTTAGGCGTTGATTATATTGAGCGTGAACTATTCTTAGGTTCTTTGCATTTAGGCGAGATGGTGCTGCAAGAACTAGGCATGCGGGCTTATCAGGCACGGCGCAAGGCCTTACAGTTTGCGCAGCATGATCAAGCAACGAATCAGCGGTTGAGTAATTTTGAATTGGGGTCGAAAAAATACCTTTCAATTGCCCAGCAAGCGCGGGAGGAGGTGATTGAATTGCTGCAGGCGGATCGGATTCAACGCCAGCAGCAAGAACAAGATAATGCTTGGAATGCGGAGGAACGTGCTCAGCGTGATGCTGAATAAGTCGGTAAGGGAATAAACTCCTGCTCATCCCCTGGTACGAGTGGAAAACTCTGGTTTTTCCACTCAAGCTTGGCTTCCTCAATACGCTCTTTGCGGCTTGATACAAAATTCCACCACATATAGCGCTTGCCTAACGGTGCGCCACCTATCATCGCGATGCGGCTATCGCTTTGGGCGACTAATTCCCCTTGATAAGCTGAGTCTAAAACGCTGAGGGTATAAGTATCTAAACACTGTTCACCTAGTTGCAATTGCCCAGAAGCAACATAAACACCTAACTCAGGCACGCCCTTAGGTAAGGCTAGGTTTTGCCCCGCTTTGAGATCGGCTTCTATATACAGAGTCGGCGATAGTGTTTTAACCGGGGAGCTTACACCATAAGCTGTACCGATTAAGACTCGCACCCGCACATTTTGTAGAGTGAGGGCTGGCAAGCTAGCAGAGGGATAATGGATAAATTCTGGCTCTAGTTCTTCAGCTTCTTCTGGTAAAGCGAGCCATAGTTGTAAACCATGTAAATCACGAGTGTGCTGTTTGGCTGTTTCCGTTTCGCGCTCCGAATGGACAATGCCACGTCCAGCAATCATTAGATTCAAATCACCCGGGCGAATCGCTTGCAGGCTACCTAAGGAGTCACGGTGTAGAATTTCACCGGCAAATAAGTAAGTGACTGTTGCCAAATTAATATGCGGATGTGGACGCACGTTAATACCTTCACCGGGTGCGAATTGTGCAGGCCCCATATGATCAAAGAAAACCCAAGGCCCTACGGCGCGTTGGGCTTGATGAGGCAATAAACGGCGCACCGAAAAACCGCCTAAATCTTGAGTATGTCCAGTGAGTAGCTTAAACATCATGAGCCTCCTAGCTGAGTAATCTAAGTGTATAAGCGCATAAATTAGAGTGTGCTGCAAGGTTCGCACTAAAAGTCAGGTGTATTATGATAGGGATTAAATTTTGCCGAAGAGAATCAATACCCATGACTAAACTCAGTGTCAACCTCAATAAAATTGCTTTGCTACGCAATTCACGCGGGCGGGATTTCCCGAATGTCGTGGAGTTTGCTAAGAAATTTATCGCACTGGGTGTGCAAGGCATTACGGTACATCCACGCCAAGATGAACGGCATATCACCCGCCAAGACGCTTATGATTTGGCGAAGTTATTGCCTTATGGGGGCGCGATTGAATTTAATATTGAAGGCTATCCCTCCGAGGATTTTCTGCAGTTGGTGGAAAAAACTCGCCCCGCACAATGTACGCTTGTTCCCGATGCGCCTGATCAACTCACCTCTGATCATGGTTGGGATGTAAAGCAGCAGGGGGCAAAGCTAAAGCAGATTTGTGATCGTCTGCAAGCCCAAGGGATTCGTGTTTCGATCTTTTTAGATCCAAGTTTGGAACAAGTGGAGTATGTGCCCGCTACGGGAGCGCAACGAATCGAGCTGTATACTGAAAGCTATGCCGCACACTATGGCAAGACTCAAGCAGATGCAATCTGGCAAAGCTATGCCGCCACAGCTCAACGGGCGCAGGAATTGGGAATTGCTGTGAATGCGGGACATGATCTGGATTTACAGAATTTAGCGCGGTTTTTACAGATTAAAGACATCAAAGAGGTGTCGATTGGGCATGCACTGATGGTTGAGTGCCTTGAGCAAGGACTGCCCTCAGTAGTGGCGCAATATTTACGGATTTGTAGTGGGACAGCGTGAAACTAAGCCAGTTATATTTATCAGCCTTGCGGCTGTTCGCACAAAGCTCAACTGAAAATATTGATGTTTTATTGTCGCTTGCAAGGATTAGGCAATACTTGCATGAGCGATTCTATCCTTACCATCATTACATCACGTGCAGATTCCTCCACTGGAATTTCACGTGCATAGGCAATAGGCAACTTTCCAGTACATTTTCCATCGTCGGTTTCATAGACTGATGCGCCCATATCAAGCAACCACTCTGCCATTGAGAACCGCTTCAATTTCAAGGCATGTATGAGTGGAGTTGTCTCCATCTCTCTATAATTAAGGGAAGCACCATGTTGTAATAATATCTTAGCTGATTCTAGGTCATCGTTTTCTATGGTTCTGAAGATTGGCACATGTGAAGGATCTGAACCTTCATATAAACAACTATCAAGCTCTTTTTTATCTACATGGGTACGCATCAGCATATACTCAAGCATTTCACTGTCACGATTATTTATCGCACAAAACAGAGTGGTGACAATTTGCTGACTAGGCATAGCCTCAAAGGAGGCACCTAACAATAAAAGCTGCTCAGTAATTTTAATAAACAATTTTCTGTGCTCTGACTTGATAGGTTTTCCACCTTCAAAGTCAGTTTCTGATTTTGTAGAGTTTTGAATCTCAGTGCCTACACCTGCTTTACAGAACAGCATACCCAGAAAATCATGAGTAAAATGCTCTGCGACTACCTTCCTAATAGCGTCTTGCTCAAGCCACTGATTAACCTTTGCATAATCCGACTGAGCAATTGCGGTTAGAAAGCTTTTCCGCCAGCAATCAATACCTTCAGAACTATCATCAACAATTGTAGGACACAATAAAGGAGAATCAGCCTTGATAGATTTTTCAGCTTGAGCATGAAAAGAAATAAATAATAAAAATAGCGATACCAGTAATAAACGCAATATAAACCTCTCAATTTTACTGAGATTAAGTTGCTATTCAGATAGCTCCACAAATTCACATTAAGCAAAATCAATAACTATCTGTTTTGGAAATTCAGCAATGAGTTGGCTTTTTAGCAATTCTGCATGATTGCTAAAGAAACTCATTTCACCATTGCGGTCACACATCCAAAATTCTTTGGCACCACGAGCAAAATAGAGTTCTTTTTTCTCAGTCATTTCTTGGCGAGTATTAGAGCGTGATAAAATTTCAACAACAATTTCAGGAGATTCGAGATAAGGATTTGCACGGCCATTGCGCTTGAAAAACTCATAAGTGCCCCATGCAACATCAGCCACTTTAACGCCCTCTGCGGTCTGAATACTACATTCAGTGAGAGAATCGCCACCATTAGCCAGCTTAAACATCCATTTAATGATCATTGATATAGGCCATGCTCATTACTGGCTGGACTCATTTCAAGTTTCCCCCATTTGTTAGTTTCGATTTTAAACGGTAAATTGTGGAGCAGGGGATGTTCACAAATTTCTTGCCAGTGCATGATGGCCTCACACCTTAGATATAGGGGCAGTATAGCATAACTGCTCCTGAGCTTGGCTCAAGCGACTTGCTTGTGATGTATTGTTTTCTCCCAAAACTAGCGCATTTGGTTTAAAATTAGCTATTTACTGGTAATAATTTCAGAAAGAGCAAAAATATGAGCAGTACGATTATTGTTGATTTTGGAGCAGAACGTGAATATAGCTTTATCGTTCACCCTGAGGATATTGAAGCCCTAAGCAAAGATGCAGCTCAGGATTGGTTAGCCCAAGAGTTTGAAGACTTGGAGTGCTCACCCAGTAGCCCTGTAGGTAAAATTCTGCTGGTTGATATGCTGTTAAATATTGCGAAATATGCAGGTGAAGATCGTTTTAAAGACCATACTGAATGGGCGCAGCAGTTTGTTAAGGCAGTAGCGACTTTGTTGAAGCGTTCAACCGTGCGCATTGATGTGGATGAGTTTGTAGTGGCTTGATTTATCCCCGCTGTTGTCGTTAGTATGGTGTGAAAAATACGATGCTGGCAATGGGCTATTGTAGGAATTTATGATAAGCACTATGGCAGATAAATATTATATATCCCGCATGCTATACGATGAAAATCATAACACCTACGCTGAAAGTGAGATATTGGGATTGTCAGAGTATCTTGTGATACTTGCAGAACCAGGAGCGGGTAAAACTGAGCTATTGGGGAGTTTAGCTACACAGCTTCAAACAAAAAGAATTTCAGCAACACGCTTCAAGTTCCTAAATTCGGATGACCCCAGCATATTATTGCTTGATGCGTTTGATGAGATCTCTAGGATTGACCCAAGTGGGGTCTTTGAGCTATTAGCTAAAGCACAGTCCACGAAAGCAAAAAGAGTTATAATTTCCAGTCGCTCCAGTGAGTGGGATAGTACTTATACACATCACTTTTCAGAGTTCTTTGGCAAACCCCCGGTAATTCTGCGCTTAAAAGCATTTGATGTTGATGAACAGAAACAACTCTTTAACAATCATTTACCTGATGAGGACTTCTTCCAGTTTCATTCTGAAGTCAGTCGCTTTGACCTTGATCCATTGTTACCGAACCCCAAGTTTCTCGAACTGTTTGCTGATGCTTATATTGAAAGCAACAGACATTTTTCTGATAAACAATCTATCTTCGAAAAAGCAATTGAACGTTTAGCAAAAGAAACTAATCCCGGCGTTTCTCAAAGAGAAACTATGCCACTCGAAACAAAAATTAAACTCGCAAATGAAATCTTTGCAAAATTATTACTTTCCGGTTCTGAAGGTGTTACGTTAACTGATATAAACGCAAGTCGCCTTTATCCTCGTCTGACATCTTTAGTTAATGGCGATACATTACAAGATCGCGTTATCGATACAAGGCTTTTCAAACCCGGAGATGGTGCTGAACAGCACTTGCCCGTACATAAGATTGTTGCCGAATACTGTGCGGCGAAATACCTTACCAGGCGAATTATCAATAGTACTGATATGTTTGGTTTACCTCAGTGCTTGGCAATTATAGCCCCTAACTCTGTTGTTCGGGATGAATTAAGAGGTATGTTGGGCTGGATGGCTGCATTGGGAAATGAACCTATACAGCGGGCAGCTATCAAGCTTGACCCTTATGCAATTTTAGCGAATGGTGATCCTTCTCAACTATTACCCTCATCTAAACGCCTTTTACTTCAAAAGTTAACCGAGATTGCCGGGCAAGATCCACTTTTCCGGCGTGGGGATATTTGGCGAACATTCAGTGCGGCTGGCTTTTTCACGGCAGATGTAGTAGATGATCTGAAGCCACTATTAATAGGAACAAATGAACAGGGTCACTTGCGCGGGCTAGTTCTTGAACTGTTAGTAGGCTCTCCTGCAATACCATATCTTGTTGGTGAACTTCATGCTCTGATGCTTTCACCTGAAACAAGTTACCACACAAGATCATTAGCAAGCGACTGTCTTTTAGGTATACAAGCACTTGATCATCAGGCTAATGCATTACAACTAATTTCTGAAGCGAGCGAAGATTCATTACGTATAACTGCAAGTATTATGGAAGAAGTTGGGGCGGAAAGTTTTGGACTGCCGTTTATCCTAAATTATCTACATGCTTGCTTTCCCCTTTACCCTGAGCACAGGACATTGGAACGAACAATCGGCAAGCGCAGCTTTATCAAAAAATTCATATCAACTCTTACACTTTCTACTGTTGAATGGCTATTAGATGAGCTAACCCGTGATCTCTCTTGTGTATGTGGTGAAAAAGCCTATGATTGTGAATGTCGAAATGGAGTGAGCAAAATAGTCGGGGCTCTACTTGATCGCTATTTTGATTTATCTAACCCTCCCTATGATCCATCGAAAATCTGGCAATGGGTAAAAAATCTTAATTTTCATAATCAAAGAAGTAATGATCGAAGCAGTGCTGTTCAGGAGCTGCAACAGAATAATACCTTACGTCAAGGTATTATCCGCCTAGCATTTGAGCATGAGACCGACTGGAATAAGATAGTCGATTTGGAAATAGATGTTTTTGGTGGACATAGTTATGGTCATTCGGGGCTTCGTTTCCAAGCACAAGATATTCGCTTCATCATTGATCTTGCTTTTGAGTCAAATAATACTGTGTTATGGTCACGATTCATGGCTATTCACCACCAACCTAAAAATGAGGGTGAACTCAAAGTCAATGAGTTGCGTCGTTACATGCGAGAACAAGCGAGACAAAAGCCATTATTCATGCAAGAGTGGGCAAAAAGCAACCGTGCTATTGAACAATATCGTCATAATCATCGAATGCGTTATTTACGCCACGCAAGAAGAAGTAATAGGCGGAAAAGAGAACAAGCCGAAATTCACGCAAAAAACATTGAGTACGTTACTGAAAATCGTGAGATTATCGAAAGTGGAAGGCACTGGAGTTGTTTGAGGCGTTTTGCTTGGTTAGTTCTGGAAGATCCAGATAAAATTGAAGCTGAGTTTGGTGATGTATCTTTGGTTAAAAATGCTCTCAAAAACTGCATTGACTTCATCGAAAATGACACCCCTAACTTACAAAAGTTAGCGGAATTACAGTGTGAATCCAAATATCTTGAGCTAGAAATTGTTCTCGCTGCAGCTTGTTTGGAAACGTTTCGGGCAACTGGGACTTTAGAGACTGTAAAGTCGTACATGCTAGCAGCATTCAGAACCAGTGCTAGCTCTCATTATCATGCTGTTGATAGTGAAGAGTTAAAGGAGCTAATGGCTGAAGTTGACAGACTGTTATTCCCAAAAATCGAAGATGCAGAAAAGTTCGTTCGTGAGTATATAGAACCTCAACTGGGCATTGAAAACTGTCCTCACCCAGAGGTAAGTTGGCTTAAATATCAAAATGTATTCAAGCCACTTCAAGAAACACTGCCTATAGAATGGCTGCAACGGTTTCCTAATATCACTCTCTATGCTCAAAGTGAACTCTTTGATATGGCAGCACAATATGGTAATCGACCAACGCTTGAAGCCATCATTGAGCAGCGCTGTACAGACCTTATGGCTGTGTCTCTAGATCAAAGTAATGATGAACAAGTCAAGCAGTCTCGTATTTTCTGGTTGTTACGAGCTTTTTATTTCCTACCCGAAATCCCTACTGCTCATTGGGGTTTGTTGATACAGGATAAGAATACAGTTCTCACCTTTAACGAGTATTCGAGCAGAATGAGTCGTGATGACTATAAATACTGGCCAACTCTTTCAGCCCGAAAAGTAGAGGCAATCTTACTTGCTTTCTCGGAAGTATGGCCAAGGGTTGAACTGCCTAATAGTTGGGGAACTGAAAGTCCAATTGGAGAGCAAGCCTATCGTTTCTTATCAGAAATCATTTGGAATATCGGAGAAGATACTCCCGAGAACGCACTACCTGTCCTAGATCGTTTAATAGCAAACAGCCGTTTCTCAAACTTTGAATTCGACCTTTGCAGTATCCGTGCTTCCACTATTCGTGCCCAAGCTTTGCGTAATTTTGAAGCTCCGCATCCACAAAAGATTGTAGCTCTATTGGATAACAGTGAAGTTGCCACCGTGGAAGGATTGCGAGCACTTTTAGTACAGGAATTAGAAGAATATCAGGCAGACCTAAACGGTAGTGAAACAACGTCCAAGGATATTTTTTACGAAAAAGGTGATCGCATTGGAGAAGTGCTTGCTACGCAGCGTATAGCAGACCGGATGAGATTGCGACTCGAAAGAAAAGGAATTACCGTCACTCCAGAACATCAGCTAAAGGATGCCAAGAGGAGCGACTTTACATGTTCGAAAGTGATTAATGGTCAACGACGGTTGCTTGTTACTGAAGTTAAAGGGCAATGGCATAAGGACTTATATACTGCTGCATCAAAACAGTTATTTGAGCGCTATTCAATCCACCCCGATGCCGAACAGCAAGGTATTTATTTAGTCTTGTGGTTTGGGGCTGATGAAAAAGTTGCGAATAGAGAAAGTGGTGACATAAAAAGCGCTGAAGAGCTCAAACAGAGCATTCAAGGCAAGATGCCCGATCACCTAAAAGGACGAATTGATATTGTTGTGCTTGATCTATCAAGGATAGTCAAATGACGTCTAACTGCCTCCGTTGCCGACGGCAAGACCTAAAGATGAACCACACACACCATCCAAACTACGCTACAATATCCCACCTTTTTACTCAGTATCAGCACCATGTCCGCCTTGGCTCAAACTTCCATCTCCCCCAACGCCGCTAAACCTTTGTTCGAGTACGATAAATACTGGGCGGAATGCTTCGGCACGGCTGATTATTTGCCCATGTCCCGTGCCGAAATGGATAAGCTCGGTTGGGACTCCTGCGACATTATTATCGTCACGGGTGATGCCTACGTGGATCATCCCTCCTTTGGGATGGCGGTGATTGGGCGGGTGTTGGAGGCACAAGGCTTTCGCGTGGGGATTATTGCGCAACCTGATTGGCAATCGAAAGACGCTTTCATGGCTTTGGGTAAGCCGAACCTGTTTTTCGGGATTGCGGCGGGCAATATGGACTCGATGATTAATCGCTACACGGCTGATAGAAAGATTCGTTCCGATGATGCCTACACGCCGAATAATGTCGGTGGCAAACGCCCTGATCGTGCTTCTTTGGTGTATTCGCAGCGCTGCAAACAAGCCTATGCGGATGTGCCAATTATTTTGGGAGGAATTGAAGCCTCATTGCGACGGATTGCCCATTTTGATTATTGGCAGGAGCAAGTACGCCGCTCGATTTTGGTGGATGCTTCTGCAGATTTATTGCTCTATGGCAATGCTGAGCGTGCAGTGATTGAGGTGGCACATCGTTTAGCGGCCGGTGAGAAAATCGCTGAGCTTACGGATGTGCGTGGTACAGCCTTTATTCGCCGTGGCTCACCGGAAGGTTGGATGGAGATTGATTCCACCCGTGTGGATCAGCCCGGCAAAATTGACCGCATTATTAACCCCTATCTCAATACCACTGAGATGGACGAGTGCGAGCTTGAGAAGCGTAATGTGCAATGGTTTGAATACCAAGACCCGCGTTCTAAACGTCCTGACGAGCATAAACTCACTTTCCATCCGCGTGCGCGTTTAGAGCGTTCTAAAACAGTGATACGCTTACCTTCGTTTGAAAAAGTCAGCAAAGATAAAGTGTTATATGCGCATGCCAATCGCGTTTTGCACTTAGAAACGAATCCGGGCAATGCGCGTGCTTTAGTACAAAAACATGGCAATCAAGACGTGTGGATTAATCCGCCGCCATATCCTTTGACCACACCAGAAATGGATTATGTCTTCGGTTTGCCCTATGCCCGCTTGCCGCATCCGGCTTATCAGGGCGCGAAAATCCCCGCCTATGAAATGATTCGTTTCTCGGTAAATATTATGCGTGGCTGCTTTGGTGGTTGTACCTTCTGTTCGATTACTGAGCACGAGGGGCGCATTATTCAAAACCGTTCGCGGGAATCCATCGTGCGCGAAGTGGAAGAAATCCGCGATAAAGTACCGGGATTTACGGGTGTTATTTCCGATTTGGGCGGCCCGACCGCGAATATGTATCGTCTTGCTTGCAAAGACCCGAAAATCGAAGCCTCCTGCCGTAAACCGAGCTGCGTGTATCCGGGGATTTGCCAAAACTTGAGCACCGATCATGCCGAACTCAAAGCCTTATACCGCGAAACCCGCAGCCTCAAAGGCATTAAAAAGGTATTGATTGGTTCGGGCTTGCGCTATGACTTAGCGGTGAAAGACCCTGAATACATTAAAGAATTAGTCACGCACCACGTTGGTGGCTATTTGAAAATTGCCCCTGAACACACCGAAGATTCACCGCTCTCGAAAATGATGAAACCGGGGATCGGCGCGTATGACGAATTCAAACGCCTGTTTGAGAAATACACCAAAGAAGCGGGCAAAGAGCAGTATTTAATCCCTTACTTTATCGCTGCGCATCCGGGCACGTCTGACGAGGACATGCTCAATTTGGCTTTGTGGCTGAAGAAAAATGGCTTCCGTGCCGATCAGGTACAAGCGTTTTACCCCTCACCGATGGCATCCGCGACCACCATGTACTACAGCGAGAAAAACCCGCTACATCAAGTCAGCTACAAAAGTGAAAAAGTCCAAACCGCTAAATCCCCTGAGCAGCGTAAATTGCACAAAGCTTTCTTGCGTTGGCACGACCCGAAAAATTGGCCGTTATTGCGCCAAGCGATTGCTAATATGGGACGCCAAGAACTGATTGGCGACGGCGACAACCAACTGATTCCGCATTATAAAAAAGGTGAGGAAGCGTTGGAGTATGTTTCACATCGCCGCAAGAATAGTGATAGGGCGCATCAAAAGCGAGCCGAGGCAAGAGAACAGGGCAGACGGTTTTCACCACCCGCAGGTAGTCGCTCATCTAAACCCGCTAAAACAGGGCAAAAGGTAAGTAATCAAGCAAGCTCAGTAGAGGTAAATAGTGCTAAAGGCAAGCCGCCGCAAAAAGGGACAGTATTGACACAGCATACGGGGTTGCCGCCGAGAACTAAATCAACAAAGTCCTAAAGTTACTGATTATATTAGTTTCTTTTATGCCATTTGGATAGAAAAGCAAGGCTCAAATAACAGTTTTCATATTCAAGGCAAGTTATAATTATGTATCTAACTAACCCACTCCAACATTTGCAGGCACTCGCGCAAACGAATGCGCTACGAATCTTAATCGGTCTAGCCGGTCTACCCGGTTCAGGCAAAACCACTTTAGCCCAGCAATTACAAAGTGCGTTTCTGAATGCTAATCCGACTGGTTCAATGCAAGTATTGAGTATGGATGGTTTTCATTTCAGTAAATCACAGCTACAAGCCATGCCTAATCCAGAACGTGCTTTTGCGCGGCGGGGCGCGCCTTGGACTTTTGATGCAGCAGGTTTTGTAGCAAAAGTAGCTGAACTAAAAGCAGGGGAGCGCCGGGTAACTTGGCCTATTTTCGAACACGATGTTGGCGACCCGGTAGCTGATGCGATTACGGTAGAGCCTAGTTGTCAAATTGTATTGGTCGAGGGTCTATACCTTCTTTATCGTGAGCATAAGTGGGTGGGCTTAGCAGGTTTATGGGATGAAACTTGGTATTTAGATACACCGCTTGAGTTAGCCCAAACACGCTTAGTGCGACGTCATCAGCAAGCTTGGGGGATTAGTCAGGAAGCTGCTTTAGAGCGGGTTTTATCCAGTGATGCGAAGAATGCGATGTTGGTCGCAAGTTTGCGCGAAAAAGCGGATTATTTAATTGAAGTTTAGGCGATGGGTTTAAAAAGAACAGAACACTTTGGCGTTTGTACCTGCTGTGGGCGCAGTACAGTGCTCACTTTTCATCATTTAATTCCGCGCAAACTGCACCGGCGTACAGTTTTTAAGAAAAAATACAGTCGTGAGGAGTTAAATCAAGGTATTGCGGTTTGCCGTGCCTGCCATAATGGAATTCACGATCTGTACACCGAAATGCAGCTAGCAAAAGAATTTGCTAGCTTAAAGTCTTTGCTAGATGATCCTGCTTTACAGTTGCATTTTGCTTGGGTGGCTAAGCAGAAATGAGGCTCTTCTTAGCTTATTTCTGTAGCTGCTCAGTCCAAGCTTGCAAAGCTACTAACTGCTCTTTAATTAAACCTTGAATACGCTCATCTGTCAGTTTACCGTCTTGATCAAAGGTATTCGCAAAGGCATTGCAGAATACTTCCGGTTTATTTAAAGGATGCAGATTCAAAAATACGCAGACTTGACGTAAATGGTATTGAGCGCGTGCCGTACCCATGCCACCACCTGAACCCATAATCGCTACCGGCTTACCAGATAATAAGGCATTGTTTGGCTCACGTGAGGCCCAATCCAAAGCGTTTTTCAAAGCAGGTGCAATCGAGTAGTTATACTCAGGGCAAGCTAATAATAAAGCATCTGCATCGGCTAATTGGGCTAACAGGGTTTGCACTGCAGCCGGTTTTTCGGTGAGATCAGCATTATAAAAAGGTAAGTCTTTAAGGTCAGCCATAATGATTTCTACGCCCGCTGGTGCATTCGCTTGGGCATAGTGTAGTAAGCCAGTATTGGTTGATTTCGTCCGCAGACTGCCGCTAATAGCGACGACTTTGATGGGTTTACTCATGAAGTTCTTCTCTTAGTGCTTATAAAAATTTAGGTCTATTGCGTTTTTCAGGGCTGCAACAGGATATTATTTGCTCGATTAAGGGCGCAAGCTAGTATGGCAAGTTAGCCGCTAGAAAGCCAAGCGCTTAGGGTTATAACAATTTTAACTCCAGTTTGAGAGTCGTTGAGCACCATGCAGGCATCGGAATTAGGGCAATTGCGCCGCTTTGTTATTAAGCTCGGTACTAGCTTACATAGCTATGGCGCGCCCGCGCATCGCTTAGAAAATTTATTAGAAGAGGTCACCCATACTTTAGGGATTGAAGGCGTATTTTTGGTCACGCCCACCGCTATGCATTTCCTATTTCGGGAGAAGGACTCAGATGAAGAATACAATCATATTGAGCGCGTGCAACCTAATCTTTTTGATCTTAATCGCTTAGCACGTACCCATGAATTAGTGGATGCCGTGCTGGCTAAGCAAATCGATCTCTCGCAAGCCCGCGCACAGCTTGAGCAAATAAAAACGATGCCTGATCCTTATCCACGCTGGTTAATGCTGTTAGCTTGGGGCGTGTTATCGGCGAGTTTTGCCTTGGTCTGTGGGTCGCAATGGCAGGAAATTATTGCAGCGAGTGCAGCGGGCTGTTTTGCCTATTTACTGGTGCTCTTATCCGAACGCTCCAAGCATTTAGAGGAAATGTTAGAACCCCTGACTGCTTTATTAATCGCTTTCTTGATCAGTGCTGCAACAGCTTTAGGTGCTAAGCTGAATGTACCGATTGTGATTTTAGCCGGTGTTATTGCCTATATTCCGGGGCTGGTGATGACGATTGGCTTACGTGAATTAGCAGCTAGGCATGTTTTATCGGGTACTGTCCGAATTATGGATGCGGGCATGACCGTGTTTAAGCTTTATTTTGGGGCGATGTTTGGGCTTGCCTTAGCGGCTATTTGGTGGACTACACCACAAATTCCTTTGCAGGTAGCGACCGTAAGTATTTGGAGTTACCTAGCAGTGCTTGGTTTGAGTCTGTCGCTCCTGATTATTTTTAAAATTAGCTGGCGGGATGCGCCTTGGGGGTTATTAGCAGGGGTGATCGCTTATCTGAGTGCGAGTTTAGGGGCAGAAGTGTTTGAGTTGAGCTTAGCCGGTTTGATTGGTGCTTTAGTAGTAGGGATTTATGCAAATGCTTACTCAGTGCTCAAGAATCGGCCTACTTCGATTGTACTACTGCCGGGGATTGTCCTCTTAGTACCAGGTAGCAAAATGTATATTGGGTTAAATAATTTCGTGACCGGCGAGTCTATCTTGGCTAATACTATGAATAGTGCACAAATCTTATTGGCGTTTATGGCTATCGTGGCTGGTTTAATGTTTGCCAATCTGATTTTGCCACCGAAGCGCCGCCATTAAGCCAAATAGTCAGCCGAAATTAACCCAGATAAGGAGTGAAGCATGTCTAATCCAGCGATTGTTAAAGAGTATTCCAATGGCGAAGTGACGATTGTTTGGCAGCCGGCTAAATGTATTCACTCGACTTTGTGTTTTCGTAGCTTACCGCAAGTGTTTAATCCTCAACAACGCCCTTGGGTGAAAGTGGCAGCCGCTTCAACAGAGCGTTTAATTGAACAGGTGAAAAGTTGTCCTTCTGGTGCTTTATCTTACAAAATGGATCAAGCGAATACTCAAGCAGCAGCGCCTAAAACAGACGTGGTTAAAGTGCGACTAGCCCCGAATGGCCCCTTAATCGTACAAGGTAGGATTGAAGTACAAGACCAAACGGGTGCAACAACCATCCATACCATGACTGCTTTATGCCGTTGTGGGGCTTCAGCGAATAAGCCTTATTGTGATGGTTCACATCAGCGTGTGGGCTTTACAGATCAGTAAGCCTGAGCGTTAAGTTGATTGTTAACAGTATAACCAGTCGGTACTTATGGACTGGTTTTCCAGAGGGTCGTTAGTCGTATTTTCATCACCAGCTATGCCGGTACTGCTAGCTTGTTAAGCCTAATTTAGCGAGGGTTAGAGCGAGTTTGGCAGGGATCGTGTCCAGTGGAATTAAGCTTAAAAGAACTACAAATCCTCAAAGACCTTGATGATGGCTCCTTATATGCTTCGCCAATGTTGGTGCAGCAGCTCTTGCGTTATCCGGGGATGCGTAATCCACGCTTATTTTTAAGCTTTGATTATCAGGGTAAAGCGGATGGCTATTTACCGGTAGGGCAATGTTACAGCGATGACACTTATACCTATATCGCTGCTATGCCGCATTCGCCCGCAATTAGCCCAACCTACACACCGGGTGCGTTACAAGTATTAAAGCGCTTGCGTTTGCCTTATTTTGATACCGACGTCGTAAGTGCTGATTTACAGCTAAAGCAAGAGCCGACCGCCAGCGCTTATGGCTTGCCGCTTGAGACGTATTTGCAGTTACTTTCCCCCCAGCGTCGCACCGATATTCGTCGTAAACTCAAAAAGCTCGCCAATTTTAGTATTGTACCAGGAACTTTGATCAATATGTCGAGGCTCTGCCTTGGCTCATGCAGGTATGGGCAGAGCGCTTCAGTGCTGTGGAGTTAAAGGATCAGGATGCTTATGCCCATGTGACTTTATCGTGGTTGGCAGCAGTACAGCATTCAGGGCGCGCTATTCTCAAAATTGACCGTTATCAATGGCAGGGGAAGATGGTTGGAGTTAATTGCTGTGTACTGCATCATTATCGCGGACGCTTACACTGTGATGATTATTTGACTTGGTATGATCCAAACTTAGCATCTGGCTTGGGGATCGCGAGTGCAGTACGGAATCTGACTGATCCTTATCTGTTAGGTAGCCGCTATAATTTAGGTAATCCGGGGGTGGGAGGAACTCATCCTCGGCATGTGTATAAACACAATCTCCTGCCAGCAACTTTGCGCTTAACGCAAGCAGTAGTGGATACTCGCCTGCGTTTTCGCCTGAAACAAGCCGCTATTTTATAAATATAAATTGTTTATTGCGCTGAACTGACTCGCCAGATCACATTCCCCACATCATCGGCGACTAAAATAGCGCCTCTTTTATCTTCCACTACTCCCACGGGGCGACCCAAAGCTTCACCCGCCTCATTTACAAAGCCACTCAAAATATCTTGAGGTAGGCCGTTAGGTTGGCCATTAACAAAGGGTACATAAATCACTTTATAGCCACTACGCGGCGAGCGATTCCACGAACCATGTTGGCCGATAAAAGCTCCACCACGGTATTGCGTGGGGAGTAGTTGTCCTTGATAAAATGCTAAACCCAAAGAAGCGGTATGTGCGCCTAAGGCGTAATCTGGAGTTATAGCTTTAGCGACTAATGCAGGGTTTTGTGGCTTGACGCGTTCATCAATATTTTGCCCAAAATAGCTATAAGGCCAGCCATAAAAATCACCATCTTTTACTGCGGTCAGATAATCAGGTACCAAATTATCACCTAGTTCATCACGCTCATTCACAGTAGTCCATAAGGCTCCTGTTTGTGGCTCCCAAGCCAAACCATTCGGATTACGTAAACCAGAGGCAAACAAGCGACTTGCACCTGTTTTTACATCAACTTCTAAGATAGCCGCCCGATTAACTTCATTTTCTAAACCATTTTCAGCAATATTACTATTCGAGCCGACAGTGGCATAAAGCTTAGAGCCATCACGGTTGGCAATAATATTTTTGGTCCAATGATGATTAATCGGCCCAGCAGGTAAATCAGCGAGTTTGGTGGCCTTAGCAGTAATCTGCGTCACGCCCGTTTGATAAGGGAAACTAACAATCGCATCAGTGTTGGCGACATAGAGGGTATTGCCAATCAAAGCCATGCCAAACGGGGAGTTGAGATGGGTAAGGAAGTCTGTTTTAGTTTCAGCTACACCATCGCCATTTGCATCCCGGAGTAAGCTAATCCGATTAGCACTAGGCACCGCTGCGCCCGCACGTTTCATCACCATTTTCATGGCTATGCCTTTGAGGCTGGTACTATCTTCTGGTTTGGGCGGTGCATTCGTTTCTGCAACTAAGACATCGCCATTGGGTAGCACATATAGCCAGCGTGGATGCTCTAGACCCTTAGCAAAGGCATTGACTGCCAAGCCTTGTGCAACTACGGGTTTAGCACCGTTCCAGCCGATGGCAGGTGCAATATTTACGGTCGGAATCGTTGATCGCTGGGGTGCAGGTAGGCTAGGGTTAACACCAAAGCCCACGGTAGTCGGTGGTGGCCCATTAGGTTCACTGCAGGCCACAGTGATAACACTCAGAGAGCAGAGCAGAAGAAATCGGCAGTTTTGCATAGATCAACTCCATATGGGCTATAGTCTAAGCATAACCTGAGTTTATGAAATTAGAAGCAAGGCTTCATTTTATAAGGTAATGCAGTGACACTTGTCGTGCAGATTGATGAAGTTTCTACAAGGGGATGATTGACAGAAATGAACATTCATTCTATGTTGCTTTAACTGTCATCAAAACCAGAAGGAGAGTGCTATGAAATGCCGTGCAGCGGTGGCGTGGGAGCCGCAAAAACCCTTAGTGATTGAAGAAGTTGAAGTCGAAGGACCACGTGAAGGCGAAGTGCTCCTCAAAGTCGTAGCCACTGGCGTTTGCCACACGGACGCGTTTACCCTGTCTGGTGATGATCCTGAAGGTGCCTTTCCTTGTATTTTAGGTCACGAAGGTGGCTGTATCGTCGAAGAATGTGGCCCCGGAGTGAAAAACCTCAAGCCCGGCGATCATGTGATCCCGCTGTATATTCCTGAGTGTGGCGTATGCGAATATTGCCTCTCCCCAAAAACCAATCTTTGTCAGTCGATTGCGGCTACAGTTTGGACGGGTTATATGCCTGACCATACGCGCCGTTTTAAAGTGGGTGGCAAGGAAATTTATCACTATATGGGTTGTTCTACCTTCTCTGAATACACAGTCGTTCCAGAGATTGCCCTTGCCAAAATCAATCCGGCTGCCCCCTTAGATAAAGTTTGCTTACTTGGTTGCGGTGTTACTACTGGTATTGGCGCAGTGTTGAATACCGCGAAAGTTGAACCGGGTTCGACGGTAGCAGTATTTGGTTTGGGGGGGATTGGTTTATCGGTGATCCAAGGGGCAGTGATGGCGCAAGCTGGCCGTATTATTGCAGTGGACTTAAATCCGGCGAAATGGGAAATCGCCAAAGCTTTAGGTGCAACTGATTTCGTTAATCCGAAAGAAGTCAATGGCTCATTGGTCGAGTACATTAAAGATCTAACTAATGGTGGCGTGGATTATTCCTTTGAGTGTATCGGTAATGTCAAAGTTATGCGCGATGCTCTTGAATGCACGCATATGGGCTGGGGGGTTTCTACCATTATCGGTGTCGCGGGCGCAGGCCAAGAAATCTCCACTCGTCCTTTTCAACTCGTTACAGGCCGCACTTGGAAAGGTACAGCCTTTGGTGGTGTGAAGGGGCGCACACAACTGCCCGGTTATGTCGATAGTTATATGAATGGCAAGATCGAGCTGGATAGTATGGTTACACATACTATGCCGCTAGAGGACATCAATAGGGCCTTTGATTTAATGCATCATGGTGAGAGCATTCGCTCAGTGATTATTTTCTGAGGTGAGTGTATGCAGCAAATCGAAAGCATTAAAGAATGGGGCGGTTATCTCAAGCGCTATACGCACGAGTCAGAGGCTTGCGCGTGCACCATGACCTTTTCAGTGTACCTGCCGCCCCAAGCGGAAACGCAGAAAGTGCCCGCGCTGTATTGGTTATCTGGTTTAACTTGTACGGATGATAATTTCCGCGTCAAGGCCGGTGCGCAGCGTTATGCTGCTGAGCATGGGATCGCTTTAATTATTCCCGACACTAGCCCGCGCGGTGATGAGATTCCCGATGTACCTGAGCGCTATGATTTAGGCAAGGGTGCAGGTTTTTATGTCAATGCCACGCAAGCGCCTTGGGATAAAAACTATCAAATGTATGCTTATGTGACTGAGGAGTTGGTGTCACTGGTGGAAGCCAATTTTCCGGTGCTGGCTGGTGTAAAGTCGATTGCTGGGCATTCAATGGGTGGGCATGGTGCTCTGATTGTGGCGTTGAAAAACCCACGAGCTTATCGCTCCGTATCAGCCTTTTCGCCAATTTGTAACCCGATGTATGGGGCATGGGGACAGGGCTGCTTTACCGCTTATCTCGGCTCGAACCAAGCGGATTGGCAAACTTATGATGCTACTTGCTTAGTGCAGGCGGGCGCACGCGTGCCAGATATTTTGATTGACCAAGGCACGGCGGATGAGTTCTTAACTGAAGGACAATTACTGCCCGAGAACTTTAAAGCGGCGTGTGAACAGGCTGGACAAAACCTAACTCTACGTATGCAAGATGGCTATGATCACGGCTACCATTTCATTGGTACTTTTATCGGTGAGCATATCGCTTGGCATGCTAAAGCGTTAAAAGTTTGAACTAAACTTAAACTATCGAGGACATTTAAATTACTAAGTGTCCTTTTTTTCAGTTCTATGCCTGCTACCAAAAAAAGCTTAGAATCCCAAGTTTATAAAACTGATTTACAAGTCACGGTAGGGAAGTCACTAAAGCATTTATACAAAGACTCATTAGGCTACTCGGTAATAAGCCTAAAATCAGTATCAATAACCCATTTGTGCTTAAAACCAACTTGAAGTCTAGGGTGGTAGTTTCTAGAGTGAAGTCGAGTTCAGGTTTATCAAAATACATCATTTTAATGGCGCGTAGATAATAAAAAGCCCCAATCACTGACATTAGAACCAAAATAATTGCGGCCCAAAGATAACCACTTTGTAGCAGAGCTTGAATTACAGAAAGCTTAGCATAAAAACCTACCATAGGTGGAATGCCAGCCATGGAAAATAAAAATAACAGCATCATGAAAGCATACCAAGGACTACGTTCATTTAAGCCCTTTAAGTCATCTAGGGTTTCAGCTTCTAAGCCTTGATGGCTTAAAAGAATCAAAATGGCAAAGCCACCCACTGCGGTTAGCGCATAGGTCAAGGTATAAAAAAGACTCGCACTATAGCCCTCAAGAGTACCGGTCATTGAGCCTAATAATACGAATCCCATCTGCGCAATCGCAGAATAAGCTAGCATGCGTTTTAAATTAAATTGGGCAATGGCCAGTAAATTACCAATGATTACTGATAATAATCCAATGACTAATAAGAGTTGCGCCCAACCGGATTGAGCTAGCCCTAAGGATTCACTTAATACCCGTATTAACATCGCGAAAGCTGCAATTTTTGGTACACTACCCAAGAACAAAGTGGTTGCAGTAGGTGCACCTTGATAAACATCAGGTACCCACATATGCAATGGTACTGCACCAAATTTAAAAGCGATACCACCAACAATAAAAACTAGAGTAAACAATAAAGGTATATTTTCTAAAATAGCTTGAGTACCTATATAGGCAGCAATTGCTTGTAACTCTAATTGACCCCTAGTTAGTCCATATAACATGGAGATACCATATAGCAACATACCTGAGGCAATCGCACCCAAGATAAAGTATTTCATTGCAGCTTCAGTAGAGCGGCTATCATCACGACTAAAAGCTACTAGAGTATACAAAGCTAAGGCTAGCAGCTCTAAACCTAAATATACTAATAATAAATGATTAGCAGAGGCTATAATCATCATACCTAATACAGCAAACAGCACCAAAAGGAAGAATTCAGTTTTCCATAAACTTTTATCGTTGAGGTATTTACGGATGTAGACAAAAGCTGTGCTAGTTAACACTAAAATACTTATTTTTAAGAAGCCTCCTAGCTCATCCTGCACATACATTGCATTTAAGCCGAGTTGTTTACTGGTGTGCAGAGTGCTAATGAGCAACAAAGCTGTGATGAATAAAGAGATTTGAACAATAATATAGCTAATTAAGCGCTGATCGTCCCGTAAAAATAGATCAATTAGCAAAATAACGCAGATGCTAATGAGTAGAAAAATTTCTGGTGTGGCAATAGCGATATTCATCATGGGCATTCTCCTAGCACATTGCCTCCACATTTACTTTGCAAGGCGTTTGCTAATAACTGTTCAATAGAGACACTCATCAGATGGTTTAGAGGTGCAGGCCATACACCTAACAACAATACGGCGACAGCTAATACTGCTAATAAGCCAAATTCACGCTGATTCAGATCCCTTAACTGAGCTATTTTAGGATGTTGGATAGCGCCAAAAATTACCCGTTTTACTAACCATAGGGTATAAGACGAACCAATGATTAAAGTGCTGGCCGCGAGTAATGCAATCCAAAAGTTGGCTTTAAAACTAGCTAGAATTACGAATAATTCACCTACAAAGCCCGAAGTTCCCGGTAAGCCGGTATTAGCCATAGCAAATAAGACAAAAAAGGCGGCAAAATAAGGCATCGTATTTACCACCCCACCATAAGCTTTAATGTCACGAGTGTGCATGCGGTCATAGAGTACGCCAATACACAAAAACAATGCGCCAGAAATGAAACCATGCGAGATCATTTGTATCATTCCACCTTGTAGAGCTAAGGCGGCTGAGCGGCTATCATCAGGCTTGAGCAGATAGATAATAAATAAGGCTAAAGTCACAAATCCCATGTGAGCAATAGAGGAATAGGCGATCAGTTTTTTCATATCCTGTTGGACTAGAGCGACAAAACCGATATACACAATAGCTGTTAACGACATGAAAATGACTAAGCTGCTCAGATGAGCGGCTGCATCAGGTACAATCGGTAAAGCAAAACGGATAAAAGCATAGCCACCAACTTTTAAGGTAATCGCTGCCAAAATGACTGAACCCCCTGTAGGCGCTTCAACATGTGCATCTGGTAACCAAGTATGTACCGGCCACATAGGTACTTTGATGCCGAAAGCTAGTAGGAAGCTCAGAAAAATCAAGGTTTGCGGCAGCATAGCTAGCGGGAGTTTTTGCATATCAGCGATTGCAAAACTGTTACCTAACTGATAGAGGTACACCAAACTAATGAGCAAAAATACCGAGCCAAAAAAGGTGTAAAGGAAGAACTTTAAGGTCGCATAAACTCGCTGTGGCCCTCCCCAAATACCAATAATTAAGAATAAAGGAATTAACATGCCTTCAAATAGAATGTAGAAGAGCATGGCATCTAAAGCAGCAAATACACCATTGACGATACCTTCCATTATCAAGAAGGCTGCTAAATATTGATTAATTCGATAGCGGATTACTTCCCAAGCAGCAATCACTACTAAGATCGTGATGAAGCTATTTAAAATAATTAAGGGTACTGAAAAGCCATCAACCCCCAAGTGATAATTGATTTTGAAGCTGCTAATCCAGACGGTCTGCTCTTGGAATTGCATTTGTGCAGTTTCTAAGTTAAAACCAATGAGCATTAGCAGGCTGATCAGAAAAGTCAGCAGGGTAATGCCCAACGCAATTTGTCTAGGGTCTAAACGGTTGCCCACTGCTAATACAACTAAACCACCTAAAATAGGTAGCCAGAGCAGCAAACTTAAGATTGGCAAATCAAGCATGTATATTTCCACTTAATTAGGACAAGATGCTAGAAAAATAAGAACCAAGTCAAGGCAATGGCCAATCCACCAAACATCACAAAGGCATAGTCATATACATAGCCCGTTTGTAGAGAGCGCATCAGTTGGGCTGACCAGCCGACTAGGCGTGCAGAGCCATTGACCACTAGGCCATCAATTAATTTACGTTCTCCTAAAGACCAGAAGCGATTACCTAAATAGATTGAGCCTTTAGCAAAGACTATTTGATTAAAAGCATCAGCATAATATTGACGATCTAATAAAGTATGTAAGCGGTGGAGTTTACGATAAACCCAGTTAGCTAGTGAGTCATCATGCAGATAGATATAAGCGGCTAAGCCCAAACCTGCTATGGCTAAGATAAAAGGCCATTGTGTGATGCCATGCAGTATAAAATTAAATACTCCATGAAATTCTGCACTCAAGTTTTGAATAGTATTATGTTGCGATATATTAGCTGAATTCGCTATAAAACTATGCGCTGTATCATTCACATAAATAGCTTCTTGGAAGAAGTTACCTACCACCAGTGGATCGATTAAATAACCTGCTGTTAATGAAGGAATCGCTAATAAAATGAGTGGAATGGTGATAACCCATGGTGACTCTTGTGGTGTACTGCTATGTTCATGCCCGTGTTGAACCTGTTTTGCAAAATGTTCCTTCCCGTGAAAAACTAAAAAAAACATACGAAAACTATAAAAAGCAGTTACAAATACACCGAGTAATACTAAAGGATAGGCGTAAGGAGCTGCAGCTAATTCGGAGGTATGAATCGCTTCAATAATTAGATCTTTGGAGAAGAACCCAGAAAAACCGGGGAAGCCGATCAATGCTAAAGAGCCGATTAAGGCTGTCCAATAAGTAATGGGTAGATATTTTTTCAAGCCTCCCATCTTGCGAATATCTTGCTCATGGTGCATGGCTATAATTACTGAGCCTGCCGCTAAAAATAACAAGGCTTTAAAAAAAGCATGTGTCATTAAGTGGAAAATACTTGCTGAGTAAGCTGAAGCGCCTAAAGCAGCAGTCATATAGCCTAATTGTGATAAAGTGGAATAAGCAATAACTCGTTTAATATCGTTCTGTACGATGCCAATTAAACCCATTAAAAAAGCAGTGAGTGCACCAATCATCATCACAAAATTCAAAGCGGCCTCAGATAATTCAAAAATAGGTGACATCCGAGCTACCATGAAAATTCCTGCAGTTACCATCGTAGCTGCATGAATTAAGGCAGAAATCGGTGTTGGACCTTCCATAGAGTCGGGTAGCCAGACATGTAAAGGAATTTGTGCTGATTTACCCATTGCACCAATGAATAATAAAATGGCAATGAAGGTTGGTATTTGCCAATCTACTCCAGGCACCATCGCTGCAGCGTTCACTCCTGCAAACGCATTTATACGTGCAAATACTTCGACATAATCTAAGCTGCCACAAAACGCCAATATTCCAGCGATACCCAAGATAAAACCAAAATCACCCACGCGATTGATAATGAAGGCCTTCATATTGGCAAAAATGGCAGTTTCTTTATTAAACCAAAAACCAATCAATAAATAAGATACTAAACCTACTGCTTCCCAGCCAAAGAATAGTTGCAAGAAATTATTGCTCATTACTAACATGAGCATCGAGAAGGTAAAAAGTGAGATGTAGCTAAAGAAACGTTGATAACCGGCATCATCTTGCATATAGCCAATGGTATAAATATGTACCATGAGCGAGACGAAGGTGACAATGACCATCATCAGAGCGCTAAGTTGATCAATTAAGAATCCAACTTCAAAATGAATGTCCTCAATAATAGCCCAAGTGTAAACAGAGCCATTGTAAGTATGTCCATTACCCATAGTATCGAAAGCAACTATCACCGCTAAAATAAAGGCAATACCTACACCAATGATGGTAAGTCGGTGAGTATTGATACGTCCTAAATAGTTGCCAAACAGGCCAGCTATAATCGCTGCCAATAAGGGGGTAAGGGGAATAAATAGATAAATAAACTCCATGATTTACCCCTTTAAGCTAGCTAAGTCTTGAACATTGATCGAACGCCGATTACGGAATACCAAAACCAAAATAGCTAAACCAATAGCCGCTTCGGCTGCTGCAACAGTCAAAATAAAGAAGACAAAAACTTGACCTGTTAAATCACCTAGATAATAAGAGAAAGCGATAAAATTCATATTGACTGCAAGTAGCATAAGTTCAATACACATTAATAAAATTAAGACGTTTTTACGATTCAGGATCATGCCTGCTAAGCTAATTGAGAATAATAAAGCTCCAATCACTAAGTAGTTTGAGAGTGAAATCATTTTTATTTCTCTGCTTGCATTTTGATAAGGCGAACTCGATCACTACGACGTACTTGGATTTGCTCGGGGATGTTTTGTAGTTTGACATCAGCTCGACGGCGTAAAGTCAAAACAATGGCTGCAACAATAGCCAAAACCAAAATAACTGCAGCAATCTCAAAAGGATAGGCATAGTCGGTATACAAAATCTCGCCTAAAGCTTCAGTATTGTTTGTAGGTAAAGCGGCTAGAGGCTGCTCGATCTGGAAGGCTGGCATATGTAAGACTAAAGACATTTCGATAATAATAATGAGAGCTGCACCTAGGCCGATAGGTAGATAGCGTATAAAACCTTCTTTGAGTAAATCTAAGTTTAAATCCAGCATCATAATCACGAATAAGAATAAGACCATGACCGCTCCAACATAAACTAGAACTAATACAATCCCTAAGAATTCAGCTCCACTAAGTACCCAGATGGCAGCACTGCTGAAGAAGGCTAGAATCAAACACAAAGCTGCATAAATAGGATTGCGTACCGTTACAACACCTATAGCAGAGGTAATTAGGACTGCAGTAAATAGATAAAATATAAATTGCTGAAACATACTGTTCACCTCTTAGCGGTAGGGAGCATCATTGGCTTTCATCTTTGCGATTTCAGCTTCGTATTTGTCGCCAATCGCTAATAACTTTTCTTTGGTCTGGATATTCTCACCTTGTTTTTCAAAGTGATATTCAAAAATATTGGTTTCCACGATAGCATCAACAGGACAAGCCTCCTCGCAGAATCCACAATAAATACACTTGAATAAGTCAATCTCATAACGAGTTGTGCGTCTGGTTCCATCTGGGCGCTCTTCTGAATCAATGGTAATAGCTAGAGCAGGACAAACTGCTTCGCAGAGCTTGCAGGCAATACACCGCTCTTCGCCATTAGGATAGCGGCGTAAAGCATGATGACCACGAAAACGAGGAGATAATGGAGTTTTTTGCTCAGGGTATTGAATTGTGATTTTACGGGCAGTTAAATATTTATTAGTAACTTTTAAGCCATGTATTAACTCATAAAAGCTAAAGGCTTTTAAGTAGTACTTAAAATTGATACCCATTTCCTCTCCTCTCGCTTACGAAATTAAAACAACCAAGGTTGCCAGCCAATGACGATGGCAATGCCTTCTGCAAAGATCCATACTAGGGTTACAGGGATTAAGACTTTCCAGCCTAAACGCATAATTTGGTCATAACGGTAACGTGGAAAAGTGGCACGAAACCAAAGGAATAGAAATAAGAAAATACAAGCTTTCAGAGCTAACCAGTGCAAACCATTTCCAAAAAATAGACCAAGCCCAGGTAACTGGGTTAAGACATCTAAACCTTGAAACGGTGACAACCAACCACCTAAGAAGAGAATAGAGGTCAGGGCGGCAATCAAAATCATATTGGCATATTCTGCGATGAAGAAAATAGCCATCGCCATTCCTGAGTATTCCACATGGAACCCTGCCACAATCTCTGATTCACCTTCAGCTACATCAAAAGGTGCTCGATTAGTTTCAGCGATGCCTGCAATAAAATATACCCAGAATAAACCGAATAAAGGCCAAATAAACCAGTTAAAAATATTTCCCGATTGTGCTTTGACAATAGCATTCATATTTAAACTACCGGCTGCCATTAGTACTCCAACTAAAGCAAAGCCCATAGCGATTTCATAGGAAATCATTTGCGCACCCACTCGCATAGCACCTAATTGGGCATATTTAGAGTTAGATGCCCAACCAGCAAGAATAATACCGTAAACGCCTAATGAACTGAGAGCTAATAGAAATAATAAGCCAGCATTGATATTAGCGAGTACCATGCCTTCACTAAACGGAATGACTGCCCAAGCAGTAAATGCAGGCCCCATTGCTAATAAAGGAGCAGATAAAAACAGGAAGCGATTAGAGTGAGTGGGTATGACAATTTCTTTGAAGATTAACTTACAAGTGTCAGCAATAGGTTGTAGTAAGCCTAAGGGGCCTACTCGATTTGGCCCTATACGGACTTGCATAAAACCAATAATTTTACGCTCAGCATAAGTAGTATAAGCAGCTAGTAAAATAATAGGCACGACAATCAAAGCAATTTTCAATAAGATTAAAATAAAGGTTACTAAATCATCTGGAAGAAAGTTATTTAAAAATCGTGTAAGTGCTTCCATGAGTTCCCTTAGTTGAGTGTGTGCAATTGGATGAAACCGAATGGACTGAAAGCAATTGTCTCCAGATCACCGATGGCTAAACCCATAGTGCTAGGTACAATCTCAGGGGATAGACGCACTGGCAATTCAAGGCTTATCTCATTTTGGCTAAGCCTTACACGACTGCCTGCTGATAAACCTAAACGTGTTGCATCAACTGGGTTCAATTCGACCATGGCAGGTTCAACTAGGGCTTGCAAAGCGGTGGCACGGCGGCTTAAACCATCTTCACGATATAATTTGCCAACAGCTACGCGCTCAAACAGCTCTTCACTTTTAGTAACTGAGGCTCTAGGTTTTAAATAGCTCAAGCTATAAGCAGGCTTATACTTGGTTACCGCACACAACTCAGATTTTAGGGTTGCTGCTACTGCTTCAGCACTAGACCAGTCAAAGTGGGGTAAGCCGAGAGTATTACCCAAGACTCGCAGGATTTTCCAAGTTGGACGCGCACTAGCAAAAGGTTCAACCGCTCCTAGGAAGGACTGCCAGTGGCCTTCAGCATTGCAGTAAGTCCCGGCTGTTTCTGCAAATACTGAACCAGGTAGAACTACTGTAGCTTGGTCTAGTAAAGTTTGATCCGCAAAGGCACCGATTAGAATTAGCTGGGAGGTATTTTTGAAAGCCTGTACTGTTTGGGCGGGGTGAGCAAAGTCGCTAGTCTCAGCATTGAGTAAAACGATGGTGTCTGCTTCTTGCAACATCGCATCAACAGTTTTAATCGGTTGTTCTAATGGACGTCCCGCTGCTAAACGATGCGGTACAACCCCTGCTAACCATGCTCCTACCGTATTAGCCTTTTCAGGCAGATCGCCTAAAGTTGCACCTGTTTGCATGGCAATGACAGAAGCCAAAGCATGTAAACTTGCGTAATCAGGATGATGGACTGCTAAGTTGCCTAACAAGATCAGTTTATTCTCCGCCTGTTTTAGGTCGGCCACGGTGGCATAATCAAGTTCAGTAGGAGCAATGGCGTCAAATAGTTCTGCTAACTCAGCCGGTATCTCAGCTTGATTGAGTATTAAACTAGCTTTAGCAAGTGCAGCTAAACCATTCACTAATGCAGAGGGTGCAACAATAATTTGCTGTACGGGATAATTGAACGCAAAGCCCCGTGGATTGACTGCGGTAATATGCGCACCGTTTAAAGCTGCTTTTCGTAAACGGTGGTTCAGTAAAGGCTGTTCATGACGTAAGTGAGTGCCAATCAATAAAACAGCGTTTTGCTGTTCTAGTTCAACAATTTTTACACCTAAGTTAGGACTCAGCGGCGCGTAGGCCTGATCAGAAAAATCTACTTGGCGTAGGCGATGGTCAATATTCCGAATATTTAAACCACGCATGA
>AATN01000068.1_pt1 | contig 27724 bp, 26 predicted proteins | sample 270648 | NCBI WGS metagenome assembly AATN01 (sample SAMN02954269, study PRJNA17659) | bioreactor sludge metagenome | biome: terrestrial; feature: bioreactor; material: sludge; isolation source: Enhanced Biological Phosphorus Removal (EBPR) bioreactor sludge | place: Australia: Brisbane, Queensland
TTTTATCGACTGGTTCGCATTACTTTGTGACTTCAGCTAAACAACTTGAACAGTTAGCTTATCAGGCTGGCTTTAGCTATTGCCATGTGGAAGCTTTAGGGATGAGCCATCTGGCTGTCATAGCTAATCAGCCCATACCGTTGAAACCTGCCCAAAACCAAGCTGAGCGCATTTATGAGTACTACCAAAGAAAAACTCAAGTCGACACTCTTTATGCGCGTACGCATCTAGGGCATTTGCTGAACTATCATCAACAAGCTTTAAGCTGCGCGAAATCGATTGAGCCAGCAATCATTACTGAGATTGAACAATTACTTAAGCAGTATTTTGAACTGGATCTCCAAGCCCCTGAAGCCTTTATCCAGCGCTTACTCTCAAGCGATCATCTGATCAACTTCGGTAAACTCATGCCCTATTCCCTGCCCTTTTACTTAAGTGCACAGGCTCAAAGCCAAACCGATGGAGGATTTAAAGAGCACTTGTATTTAGAACTAGCGCGTCTCATCTGCTTACAAGGTCTAAAAATAGATTTCAGAATTTATTTGTTTATCACTTGCTGCTAGAGCAAATTGAAATAGCATTACATCCCTTTGCTAAACTCAATCTAGCTCATCCCTTGATCAATGAGCTACAACAAGCAGCTCATCAATTACAAGCGAAAATTCCAGAGTTGAATCAAGCTATACCTAAAATAGTGCCGCTTAAGAAAGCGCTCAAAAAGCATACGAAACCTAAGTTTTATAGAATGTTGCAAGCATCTTTTACTAAGCTAAGACAACAGCTTGCTTAAATAAGCTATTTTTGTTCAAAACTAATCAGGAGGAGTAACATTCAATTAAGTGTTTTTTTGATAGCTCATTAAAGAGGGAGTGAGCTGACTGAGACTAAACTTATAATAATTAGCTTTCTACAAGCTAACTTTTAATTTACCACTATGAGGAGAATGGTATGTTGAGTTATGTTGATATAGAAGCCTTCACCACCTACAACTATCGAGCAACCACTAAAACAGGCTCGAGTTCTCAAGATAAAACATCTGCCAATTTGACCCCTATGCAAATCACACTTAGGCGGAAACAAATGGCTGAACGCATTTTGGCTGCCTCCCATCTTACTAAGGATAGGCAAGTCAAACGCAACAGCTAACACCCTATTAAACCCCTAAACTTCGCTGGAGTGCTGGCTTAACACGACTTGCCAGCACTTTTCAGTGCATAATCAGTCTTTTTATGCGCTGTTGAGTCTTATGCATTATCGTACTGAAATAGACGGCCTACGTGCTTTGGCTGTATTACCTGTTATTGCTTATCACGCGGGCTTTGCTGGTTTTAGCGGTGGCTTTGTCGGGGTGGATATTTTCTTTGTCATCAGCGGCTATTTAATTAGCTCGATTCTGCTCGATGAACTGCAAAAGCAACAATTTAGCTTATTAGGTTTTTATGAACGACGAATTCGCCGCATTCTTCCCGCTTTATTCTTTGTGCTGGGCTTTACTGCGGCCGTGGCGTGGTGGCTACTTTTACCACATGAAATGGCTGCCTTTGGACGCAGTTTAATGGCGGTAGTGGTCTTTGCCTCCAATATTTTATTCTGGAAAGAAAGCGATTATTTCGCGACCGAGGCGGAATATATTCCCCTCTTGCATACCTGGAGCTTAGCCGTTGAAGAGCAGTATTATGTCATCTTTCCACTGCTCTTGGCCTTGTTATGGAAATTTGGGCGCAAAGCGATTTATCTAAGTTTAGGCTTGCTCGCTGTCATCGGTTTAGCGACTGCTGAGTATTTATGGCGCGTGGATGCAGGTGCTAACTTTTACCTGCTACCCAGTCGCTTTTGGGAACTATTAATCGGTGCTTTAGCCGCCGTTTATTTAAAAAATCATCAACCCACAACGAGCTGGTTGACACAGTTGTTAAGCCTCACGGGAATTGCCTTAGTTCTAGGCTCAATCTTTTTACTGGATGATAGCCTGCCTTTTCCTAGTCGCTATGCGCTCTTACCAACTATCGGTGCTGCTTTAATTATTCTGTTTGCAACACCTAACAATCTAGCCGGACAAATCTTATCCCTGAAGCCCTTAGTATTCGTGGGCTTGATCTCCTACAGCGCTTATCTCTGGCATCAGCCTTTATTAGTGTTTGCCCGCATGCAGCCTTATTTAGAGCCTAGTTTAGAATTAATGGCAGCAATGGCTTTTAGTAGTCTTTTGCTTGCTTGGTTCAGTTGGCGCTTTGTCGAACGCCCTTTCCGTCAGCGCCAGCGTTTCACACGCAAGCAAATTTTTATCTTTGCGGCAGTCGCTAGCCTATGCTTTTTAGGCTTAGGCTATGGGTTTGCCCAAACGAATTCTGCTGTTTAAAACAGATTCAAGGGAACTGAATCGCTGGTTAGCAATCTTAGCTAGCAAGCATTAACTTAATGAAGGGCTGTTTCATGAAATATCTTAATCTATTTCTTACTAGCTTAGTGCTGGCTAGTAGTTTAGTGCTGACTCCAAGTTTTGCTGATGCCAAACGCGATGCGATGGTCAAAGCGGCAGATAATGAAGTAGGTGGAACTTATGTGCGTACTCGCTATTTAGAACTCGCCAAAAAGCCGTTTGATCTACAGGATACGCGTAAAAAAGCTTTAATCATTGGTGATAGCCACGCCCAAGACTTTTTAAATATGGTTTTGGAAAACAAAGCGTTAGCAAATTATCAGATTCGTACCCGCTATATTCCCAATATCTGCCAACTGTATTTAGGTGACGAAGACGTTTCCAGTTTTATTGAAGAAAAAAACAAGCAAATTTGTGCCGAAGCTGATCACTTGAATGCCGTTAAAGAGCAAATGGCTGAAGCTGATTTAATTATTATTGCTTCTAGTTGGAAACCTTGGGCGGCGGAGCGAATTACGACCACTTTAAAAAATCTAGGGGTTCAACCTCAGCAAACAGTGAAAATTCTTGGCCGCAAAAGCTTTGGCAAAATTAATATCCGCAGCTATTTACGCCAAAGCGATGAAGAATTAATGCAACTGCGCAATCCTGTTGATGAACAACAAATGACTGTGAATCAAATCCTTCGCAATCAAGTCGGGGCTGCTAATTTCGTGGATATTCATCGTATTACTTGCGGTGAAGGCGATACTTGCCCTTTGTTTACCCCCGATTTAGAACTGATTTCCTTTGATGGCGGGCATTTAACCCAAGCCGGTGCTCGCTATGTCGGGAATTTATTATTTACGAATGCACCTTTGGCTGAATTGAATAAATAGCAGCGTCAACTTAGCTGGTCTAGGGTTTTAGACCAGCTAAGTCCTTGCAAAGTTAATCGGTCAGTTCTGGCTCATCCAAAGTCAGTAAAGACGCATTCCCCCCGGAAGCAGTGGTATCTATCGTCACCACCCGTTCGCAGCAGAAACGCTCTAAACCAGCATGCACAGAAACACAAGGTACACGGACTCCGGTTCTAGCCGCTAAAGCTTGACGAATAGCCACTAACTCTGCGCCCGTTGCTTCGCTTGCAACTAAAGCCAAATGCGGGAAATTTTTCAAAGTTTCTGTGAGCTGCTCGATTTCAACGACTGCTACCAAATCTTTAGACAAACCTACCTTATATAAAGCAGTAACTAAGTGCTTGGCTAGCTCAGTACTCGGCAAAGCCACCGCATTCCCTGCAAATAAGGCCGTCAAAGCTTGCGCTAATAAAGCATGCTCAGACTGCTCGCCACCGCCTAAACATAGAGCTAAGCCGCGCCCATGTAAACTTAAACGGTTAGATTCACCGGTAGGCCCAGGTAAAACCAGTTCCTCCACCGCTTCAAACTGCAACTCGGCCAAAATCTGCTGAGCTGGCTGTTTAAACACCTCTACTAACAGGCTACTAGCCGCTGAGAGTAGAGCCGCACGTTTTAAAAACAACTCATCCCAAGTGCTTTGTGCAGGCTTTGCTTTAGCCGCAAACTCTTGTACACCTAGCAACGGCAAACTCGCTGTATAACTAGGCACTGAAATAGCGTGCAGCTTTAAGGCAGGAACCCGTGCTTGACTAAAACGTGCTAAATAATAAGAACCACCCGCTTTTGGCCCTGTACCAGACAAGCCTTCGCCCCCAAACGGCTGTACGCCGACCACTGCACCAATTTGATTACGATTCACATAAATATTGCCGACATGCGCTTCGCTCGTAAGCTCTTGCACTCGATCATCTAGACGCGAATGAATGCCCAAGGTTAAACCGTAGCCACTGGCGTTAATCGCCGCTAGCACTTGCTTAATCTCTGTCGATTTAAAACTAATCACATGTAAAACAGGGCCAAAGATTTCGCGCTCTAAATCACTGAGCTGATTCAAAGCAATTGCAGTTGGGACTACAAATAAACTCTCACTAGGCAACTGTGCCGAATGTTTAAATAACACCTTATTCTGCTTAGCGAATTTCTGGCAGTGGGCTTCAATCATCTGCTTAGCGTCTTGATCAATCACCGGGCCAATATCGGTTGCAGGCTGCCAAGGATCAGCAATCCTTAATTCGCGGGTTGCACCTTCGAGCATTTTTAGCACTTTGTTACGAATATCCTCTTGAATAAACAAGACCCGCAAGGCCGAACAACGCTGCCCCGCACTTTGGAAAGCTGAATTAACCATATCGCGTACTGCCGCTTCTGGCAAAGCGGTGGAATCCACAATCATGGCATTTAAACCGCCCGTTTCGGCAATCAATACCGCTTGTGCATTGCCTGCAGCAGCGAGAGAACGATCAATTAAGCTTGCTGTTTCTGTAGAACCGGTGAAGCATACCCCAGCAATGCGTGGATCACGCGTTAAAGCTGCCCCTACAATCGCACCATCGCCGGGCAAGAGCGCAATAACTTCAGGTGGCAAACCCGCCGCGAGCATTAATTGCAGTGCACGATAAGCAATCAGTGGCGTTTGCTCAGCAGGCTTGGCAATCACAGCGTTTCCCATCACTAAGGCTGCAGCGATTTGGCCGGTAAAAATCGCTAAGGGGAAATTCCACGGTGAGATACAGACGAACACGCCTAAACCCTGACGCGTATTATTATGAGGCTTACGCGCCTCAGCCGCGTAATACCGCAAAAAATCAACAGCCTCACGCACTTCTAGCACCGCATCTAAACGGGTTTTGCCTGCTTCACGTGAAAGTAAAGCCATCAGCTCCACGCTTTGTCCTTCATATTGTTCAGCAATCGCCTCTAAAATGGCGGCACGCGTTTCAGTGGTTTGGGCTTGCCAAGTTGAAGCAGCCGCTAAGCTTGTCTCCAAAGCTTGCGCGACCTGTTCGGCCGTCGCTTCAATCACTTCGCCGACTTGATCACTGGGGTTAGCGGGATTGAAGACGGATTTTTTCACCCCTGTCAGCGTCTCACCTGCCACTAACGGTGCTGCTAGCCATTGCTTAGACTGAAACTGCTCCATTCCAGAGGCCAATTCACTGGCCATCAGCGGCTGATTAATATTCCAGCCCTGTGAATTTTGCCGCTCCTTAAATAATTCCGGCGGCAAAGGAATTTTAGGGTGTGGAATGAGGCTCAGGCTTTCCACAACACTAATCGGGTCTTGCACAAGCGTGCTAATCGGAACATCCGTATCTAAAAGCTGATTCACAAAGGAGGAATTGGCTCCATTCTCTAATAAGCGCCGCACTAAATACGCTAACAAATCTTCGTGTACCCCCACAGGCGCATAAATACGCACTGGCTGCTGGGTTTGCGCATGGACTAACTGATGTAGCGCTTCCCCCATGCCATGTAAGCGTTGGAACTCAAAGCCGCTTTTATCCGCTCCCGCAATTTCCAAGATGGAAGCCAGCGTTTGGGCATTGTGTGTGGCGAATTGCGGATAAAGGTGAGCGCGATGACTTAACAAAAAGCGTGCTCCCGCTAAATAAGAAACATCCGTAGCAAGTTTGCGTGTGAATACAGGATAAGCGGGCAAACCCAAGACTTGGGCTTGTTTAATCTCAGCATCCCAATACGCACCTTTGACTAAACGCACGGCAATTTTACGTTGTAACTCAGTGGCTAGAGCGGCGATCCACTCCAAGACTGGCAAGCAATGCTTCGCATAAGCCTGTACGACAATCCCAAAACCTTCCCAGTCCGCTAATTTCGGATTACACAAGACGGTTTCAATCACGTCCAGTGATAAATCCAAACGCTCGGCTTCTTCTGCATCAATATTCAATGGGATATTGGCAGCGCAGGCCTGCTCAGCTAGGGCGTTAAGCTTAGGCACGAGTTCAGTCAAGACTCGTTCGCGATTCACAGACTCATAACGCGGATGCAAGGCTGAAAGCTTGACCGAAATACCTGAATTAGCGTGCACATAGCTTTGACTGGCTTGTTCCCCAATCGCTTTAATCGCTTTAGAGTAGGCAGCAAAATAGCGCTCAGCATCTTCAGCAGTGCGTGCTGCCTCACCGAGCATATCGAAAGAATGTAAGAAGCCTTGCGGATTATTAGCATTCTCCAAGGCTTCAGCAATCGTGCGCCCCAGCACAAACTGTTGCCCCATCACTTTCATAGCTTGCGCAACCGCAGTACGCACCACTGGCTCACCGATACGTTGCACTAGCTTACGCAACGAACTCCCTAAATTATTCGCGTCTTGATCTTGGCGTAACAGTTTGCCCGTGAGCATTAAAGCCCAAGTCGAAGCATTAATCAGTAAAGAATCAGCACCTTGTTGATGCCGCGCCCAATCAGCACTACCGATTTTATCGCGAATTAAGGCATCCAAAGTGGGCGTATCGGGCACGCGCAAATAGGCTTCCGCTAAGCACATCAACGCGATACCTTCATCGGTGGACAGGCCATATTCAGCCAGAAAGCTTTCCATTAAATTCGGATGGGGATCAGCGCGTAAAGTCGTCACCCAACTAGCAGCTTGGGCCGTGATGGTTTGGCGAGCTTGGAAATTTAAACCATGTTGTTGTAAACGTGCTTGCACCACTTCAGTTTCAGGGTGAAACCAAGTTTCATTAATTTTATTTCTTAAACGAGTTAAATTGGGCGAGCTAATCACTGTGGACATACATCACTCCTACTAGCAGGCCAAAGCGGCCTAAGCTAGGCAGTTATAGCACAGCCCGGCTCGACTTAAAGCCAGTCGGAGGGGTCGACGTGATAATAAGTTTTCATCTGTGCAAATAATGCTGGATGCTGCGCAGCTAGTTGTTTCGGTTGCTCAAAAAATACCTTTGTGACCACAGCAAAAAACTCAGCAGGCTATGCGGTCGCCCTGACAAATAAATCTATACAATACAATACATTAGCTTTACTATGGTTACGCTTTAATTTTAATCATCTTAACGAGGGTGTGGCGATGTTAACTTATCACGTGATTTATAAAAATTGGTTTTCACTAGAGTTGCCTTCCGCTACTTTTGAAGGTACATCCATGACAAAAGACATAGAGTTTAATCTGCCAAACCTAGATACCACAGCAGAAAACCTTATTTTGATGTTAAGTGTCTACGTCTATAACAGAGATAATAAACTCACTTTTTCTATTAATGAGTCAGGTGAAATAAGGCAGTTTTTTCATGGTAGTATGGATAGTTGCCATGCCATCTGTGCTATGAAACATCTTAAAGAAACTGGCAATAAAATGACCTTCTATGCATTTAATGATGATAATCATAAATCTGTTATTTGGGTTGGCAATATCGTCGCCATGTACCACCAAAAACTGTAAACCATTCCGCTGCACCTGCCAGTGTTTTAGTCTTGTTAAGTGGCCTATGGCAAACTACGCTTGAATCTCCTCAAAACTAAGAACAATGGCATGTGCGGAATCAAGTGGTGAATTGCGTTTTGATGGTCAAGTACCGTAATTAAAAAACCTTAATGCGATGATGGCTTGCCTCGAAAAGCGTGGCTCCGATCATGTAGGTAGTTTTTCCGACGAGCCATCGGCGATTGGCGATTATTGATCTATCCTACAAACCCAGCCGACAAATTGAAGCACGGTCGCCCTGACACATCAGTCGCACGATTTAAAATCAATAAGCAAGCACTCGCAGCGATGGTCACGTGCACTTCATCGCTAATCACTAAGCCTACACAACCGGTAAATTGCTTTTGATGCAAAAACAACTTCATGCGCTGCCTTAACTGCAAAGAAGCATGCTTATTTATAAAATTAATTAGTTTTTTTTGAATACCCAACTATATATTAAAATATAAGTCGCTACTTTATAAGCGCTTAGCCTATAAAAAATTGATGGAAATTAATAAACTGAGCATTTATAAAAAATTAACTATCCCGATTTATTAATTAAATAATCTGAGGCTGTTAGTATGAAAAAATTAATGATTGCCACGTGCTGCTTATGCCTATCTGGTGCTAGTTATGCAGAAACTAATTGGTATGCTGGTGTTTCAGTAGGAAAAACTTATCATAAGCCCAAGCTGAACCAAGCGACCGGTGGGGTAAAAAGAAATTTAAGTTTACCCTCTAAAGATGCTGATCATGGCTCATTGGATAAAACCAGAATCACCGATCTACGTATCGGTTATCATTTAAGCCCTCATTATAGTATCGAAGCGGATTGGCGCAGACGTGGTTGGGAAGCACGGGGTCACACCCCCTATTATGAGGTCGAGCATGCTAAGGACAAACACAAGGCACTAATGATTAGTGGTGTCTACCGCCTTCCCCTGCCCTATAAAATGCAAGCTTATGCTAAAGGCAGTGTAGGTTTAGCACGGAATAGTTTACAGGGACGGCTTGCGCAAGATGATTTTAATAATAGGAGCTATGCCAAACGCACCCAAACCAGAGCTGCTTATGGGGTAGGTGCGGGGATTAATCTGGCTCTTAGCAAAAATATCAGTGTTGGCTTAGATTATCAGTATACTAATTTAGGTAAATCACGTAGTGCTAAAGCAGTTGATGGCTCAAGATTAGAGTCTCAATATAAAGGCGGCGAATTAACAGGGAACTTGACATTTAATTTTTAACTAGAAATTTCAACATCCTTTTAGTGAAGCGCAGTACCAAGGTCGGGTTATTCAAGTTACAGATAGCCTGATTCTGCACACTAGTAGACAGGCCATATTCAGCCAGAAAGCTTTTCATTAGATACAACCCGGCTCGACTTAAAGCCAGTCGGAGGGGTCGACGCGATAATAAGTTTTCAATTGCTCAAAGAGTGCTGGATGCTGCGCAGCTAATTGTTTGGGTTGCTCAAAAAATACCTCAGTCACCACGGCGAAAAATTCAGCCGGTGCAGTCGCTCCATAATAATTAATTAAAGTCGGATCACCCTGAAAAGCAGCTTGGCGCAAGGCTGCAAACTCTGTTTTTAATACAGTCGCCCACGATGCGTATTTTTCTGCACTGGCTAACACTGGCACACCATTAGTGCTACCGCTTTCGTTGTCGAGTTGATGCGCAAATTCATGTAAGGCCACATTGCTGCCATCGCTGAACTCACGATTACCTTGGAGCACATCCTCCCACGACAAAATAATCTTACCATTGCTCCAAGACTGACCGAGCATACCCTTAGGCTGCACACTCACTAAGCCAGCACCATCCACCTCCTCTTGCTCCACGAGAAAAGCATTGGGATAAACCAAAATATACCGCAAGCCTGCATACACATCGGTCACACGATTTAAAATCAATAAGCAAGCACTTGCGGCGATGGTCACACGCACTTCATCGGTAATTTCTAAGCCTGCACAGCCGGTAAATTGCTTTTGATGCAAAAACAGCTTGATTCGCTGCCGTAACTGCAATTGCAAATCAGCAGGCATAGGCCGATACACGGGAAAATTCTTTGCCAGAATCTTACGCCACTCCGCTGGGAAAGGCTCTTTTAAGGCTTGCCTGCGTCGATAGGCTGGCCAAAGCCAAACCGCGACTGCGCCTAGAATAATGGTTAATAGCAACAAGAAAGAAGCGGTCATGAAATCTGCTCAATCACAACTCATTAAGGAGTCTAGTGAGTAGTAGATATTGGCGATTTTGGGGTTTTCAAGCAGCGAGCTTGCCTTTTATCACCTAGTTGTCAACGCTGCCACTTCTGCAGAATTTCCTGCCTGCTATTCATTGAGTACATCCATTCCCGTCCCGATTTTGTTTTAGAGAATAATTTGAAATCAACCAATCCATTTAAAGCTGTTGCTGCAGTATTGTACGAACAGCCAAGGTTGTCCTGCACCTGCCGAATGGTGAATAAACGGAAGGCATCATCTTTAGCAATATTCAAAAGCGTTCTTTGTTTATCGCTTAATCTTCCGTATAACCCACTATCCCAAAGCCAACGATCAAACCGTTCTGCATCTTCACGGATTTTCTTATACGCATCCAAAAACGACATAATGGCTCGAACAATGATTCTTGATTGATAGTCAAAAAAGTAAGTTAAGTCCATATGATCGGTTTCTGTATACAGATAAGAGCAAGCATATTTAGTGGGGGCTTTCTTTAACAGCATACTGATGGAAATATACCTAAATGCAATATAATCACACTTAAACATCAGCCAATAGAACAAACCTCTTGCAACCCGACCATTGCCATCTCTAAAAGGATGTTCGTAACCAATCGCAAAGTGCAAGGTGATAGACTTTACCAGTGGATGGATATAAATATCGCTAGCAGCATTGTCGTGGCAGGTATTCACCCACTCCACAAGTTTTTTCAGACGTTGCCTGACCCCCAGTGCGGGTGGGGGCTGATGCACGATTTCATCATCTCTTCCTACTACCACCACATCGTCGGTTTTTCTAAAAATCCCTGGAGTATATCGTGCGTCATCAATACCCTCTGTTCCAATACGATGCATTTTGGCTATCATATCTACCGATAACGACTCGTGCCGCTTTTCCCATGCGAACTGCATCATTTTATAATTGCCAATAATCATTTTTTCATCAGGTGTTCTTGGCTTTCTTTGCTGCTTTAGCATCTCTTTGGCCACAATCGTCGTGGTTGCTGATCCTTCGAGCTGGCTACTACTAATCGCCTCATCTTCGATTAAATCACTGATTAAGTAGCGACTGAGCTGTACTTTCTCACCAATACGTCTGCTCATAATGTCGAGGGCAGCAGAATTAGTATGTCTATCTACCAGCGAAAAAGCTTTTTGCATAACAGGAGTCAATAAGTAATGACATACTTGCTCAGGCTCACCTAATTTCAATAAGGGCTGTAACTGCTGACTGCGAGCATGACGCATAAACACCCAAGCCCAACTAGGATTAATGTTGGGCGGGACTTTGTACCGAAACTTATCAAAGTGAAGGTATCTACCTTTTTCATCAACGATTCGTTGGTACTCAAAATAATCACTGAGCTTTTCAATGTCATCCTGAACAATCAACCCAAGTACTTTCGAAAAAGCACCAGAACTGCTTTCATTATTATAGGGGGGATTTTTTACCATCTCTCTATCTCAAAAAAGCCAATAATTGAGATAATAGGTGATTAAAATGGATATGTCTCAATTTTATTGCTTTTTGAGACAAAGAGTCTTAGCTAGAGAGACACAAACAACTCACTCTAAACTCTTGAAAAAAATTATTGTTTATGAATCCCAAACTTTGGGTTACTCATAACTCTATGAGCTCTATTGAAAAAATAGAAGATGCATTGCGATTACTAGATAGAATTCAGAATAGAAAAACGAGTATTTATTCGGCACTCAATCAAAAGACAGTTGAAAAACCAACTAAAAAAGTCTGAATTATTAACTTTAAATGGTCGGAGTGAGAGGATTTGAACCTCCGACCCCCACAACCCCATTGTGGTGCGCTACCAAGCTGCGCCACACTCCGACCGGAAAGGAATGCAAAGATACTCTATACTGAGTTTGATCTCAACTAGAAGTTTAAGATTTTAAGGTCATCAAGACATTTTCTAAGCGCAGGATCAGATCATCAAGCACCGCATACGGTAAGTCTTCGCGAGGAGCTACTATCGGCTCTTCGCTACTACCCAATAATTTCTGGCGTGCACCACTAATCGTATAGCCTTCTTCATATAAAAGACCACGAATTTGCCGAATCATCAAAACATCTTCACGCTGATAATAGCGGCGATTGCCCCGCCGCTTCATCGGCTTAAGTGAAGGAAATTCCTGTTCCCAATAACGTAAGATATACGCTTTTACGCAACACAAATCGCTAACTTCACCGATAGTGAAGTAGCGTTTAGAGGGAATCGCAGGCAGCTCACTATTCGGTATCTGCGCTTCCTGCATAGGCCTCAACTCGTTGTTTTAGTTTTTGGCCGGGTCTAAAGGTGACGACACGTCGTGCATCCACCGGAATATCTTCTCCTGTTTTCGGATTACGTCCCGGACGCTGAGTTTTATCACGTAGCATAAAATTGCCGAAACCTGACAATTTTACATTTTGCCCCTGTCCTAAGGCCAAGCGGACTTCCTCAAAAAACATTTCCACCAAATCCTTAGCTTCACGCTTATTGAGCCCGAGTTCTTCATATAAATGCTCGACCATATCCGCTTTGGTCAACGTCGTCACCATTGTTACTTCTCCTTATTAACGTAGGGTAGCACCCGTCTTATCCTGTAATGACGCCACAACCTCCCCTACGATCCGAGTAATCTCCGTGTCTTCAAGGGTGCGGGAAGGCTCTTGTAAAATCAAGCTTATCGCGACACTTTTTTGCTGTTCTGCAATCCCTTTGCCGGTATATACATCAAAAATCTCCCAATGAATTAAACTCGGTGGTGCTACTTGTGCAATCGCTTGATCTAGCGCAATCGCTAACACGGAGCGATCCATCACCAAAGCCAAGTCACGGCGAATCATCGGGAATTTACTCACCGCTTGATAGACCGGCAAACGCCGACCTTGCAGTGCTTTTAAATCTAACTCAGACAAGAATACATCTTGCCCCAGTCCTAACTTTGCTTCCAAAGCGGGATGCAAAGCCCCTACCCAACCGACTACCGCTTGGTTAGTGGCGATTTGCGCCGATTGTCCCGGATGTAAAGCAGGATGCGCGACCGGCACGAAATAGAACTTCTGCGCACTCGCCTGCGCTAAAATCGCTTCGACATCACCCTTAATAGCATAGAAGTCTGCAGCACGATTGGCTTGCCCCCACTGCTCAGGAAATACTGAACCGGTAATAATACCCGCAATTGTATCCTGCTGTTGAATACCAGCCTCGGTTTTACTAAACACAGGTCCGACTTCAAACAGGCGTACACGGGTTTGTTGACGGTTTAAATTGTATTCCAGCGCTCGCAATAAACCAGACCAGACCGTGCTACGCAGATGGCTCAACTCTGCTGAAATCGGATTCGCCAACACAATCGACTCATGCCCCGGTGAGAGTAAGCCTTCAATTATCGGGTCAGCGAAACTATAAGTGACGGCTTCCTGATAGCCATTCGCTAACAAAGGCGCACGCAACTCACTTAAACGGGTTTCAGTTTCCAGCTTGAGCGTCAGTTGGGGCTGCAGCGCCTTGAGGGCTGCTGGAATATTGTCATAGCCATAAACACGCGCTAATTCCTCTACCAAATCCTCTTCGATAGTGATGTCAAAACGACTATGGGGCGGTTTAACCGTCCAACCAGAGGCATTGTCAGTTACTTCACAGCCTAAGCGCTGGAGAATATCAACGACCGTGCTATCTTCAATGGTCACCCCTAAAATGCGTACAATCCGTTCACGCCGCAAGCTCACCACGGGGCGATCTAATAAATGCTCATCCGCACAGACATCCACCACTGGCCCGACTGAACCACCGCAAATCTCTAGGATGAGCTGGGTAGCACGCTCTAAAGCTAAACGCGGTAGATCCGCAGCCACGCCACGCTCAAACCGATAAGAGGCATCGGTTTGTAAGCCATAACGACGGGCTTGTCCACGTAGCTTTTCAGCACGGAAATGGGCACTTTCTAGAAAAATATTCTGCGTGCTACTGCTAACAGCCGTAGCCATTCCACCTTTAATACCCGCTAAAGCAACGGCCTTTACATCATCGGCAATCACTAAAGTATCAGTGGTTAAAGTCACGGTTTGGTCATCTAATAAGACCAACTGCTCACCTTCAGTAGCATAGCGAGCTTGGATGCCACCTTGCAGTTTATCCAAATCAAAGGCATGCATCGGTTGCCCCAGCTCTAACAGCACATAGTTGGTCACATCCACCACGGGCGATAAACTACGTGAACCTAAGCGGCGCAATTTTTCCTTCATCCACAAGGGCGTTTTTGCGTTTGGATTGATATTGCGAATAATCCGCCCTGCATAGCGTGGGCAACTATCCGCTGCAGGCAAGCTAATATTTAAGGTATCAGCGTGTTGAGTGGCTTGTTCTGGAATGGCGGGAGGAGTGAGGCTCGTACTCGTCAATACACCCACTTCGCGAGCTACTCCCGCCATACTCAGCCAATCACCACGATTCGCGGTCACATTGAGTTCAACTGTTTTATCAGCCAGCTTTAAATAATCCTGCACCGAAGCACCTAAAGGTGCATCGTCTGGTAGCTCTAATAAGCCCTCAGATTTTTCAGCCATGCCAAGCTCAGCGGCTGAACACAGCATCCCACAAGACTCAATACCCCGTAGCTTGCCTTTTTTAATTTTTAAAGGTTTACCATCTGGCATGGGTAGCTCAGCACCGATCAAAGCCAGTGGTGCTTTTAAACCTGCACGTGCATTGGGCGCACCGCAAACAATTTGCAGCATTTCACCGCGCCCATTATCCACTTTACAAACATTGAGCTTGTCTGCATCAGGATGCTTGGCAAGCTCGACAATTTGCCCCACAATGACATCGCTAAAAGTGGTCGCGACGGGTTCAACGCCTTCGACTTCGCAACCTGCCATCGTCAATTTATGGTTAATTTCATCCAAGCTCAGCGCAGGATTAACCCATTCACGTAACCATTGTTCACTGATTTTCATGTTTGAATCCTGTTAACTCTTAGTGAAATTGCCGTAAGAAGCGGACATCATTTTCGAATAACACCCGTAAATCATTGATCTGATAGCGCAACATCGCTAAGCGCTCGACACCCATGCCGAAAGCAAAGCCGGTATATTGCTCGCTATCAATCCCCACATGCTTTAATACATTCGGGTGCACCATCCCGCAGCCCATCACCTCCAACCAGCCGGTATTTTTACACACGCGACAACCTGCACCGTGGCAATGCACACAAGTAATATCGGTTTCGGCCGACGGCTCAGTGAAAGGGAAGAAGCTTGCACGGAAGCGCATTTTGATCGCATCATCCTCAAAGAAGGCACGGAAGAACTCGTCTAAAATGCCTTTCAAATCGGCAAAAGTAATATCCTTGTCCACCATCAAACCTTCCACTTGATGGAACATGGGGCTATGCGTCATATCCGAGTCACAACGATACACTCGACCCGGTGCAATAATCCTAATTGGCGGCTGATGCGCTTCCATATAGCGAATTTGTACCGAAGAAGTATGCGTTCTTAATAGTAAAGGTTCTTCAGTACCAAAATTTTCTAAATAAAAGGTATCCTGCATCGCCCGTGCTGGGTGATTCGCAGGTACATTTAAAGCCGTAAAATTATGAAAATCATCTTCAACTTGCGGGCCTTCAGCTAAGGCAAAACCCAGTTGAGCAAAAATCGCTTGCATACGTTGAATAGTCAGCGTGACAGGATGCAAACCACCCGCATCCATGCGTCGACCCGGCAAAGTCACATCAACCGACTCGGCTGCTAACCGCTGATTCAAGGCTTCGATCTGTAAACTTTCGCGACGTAGATCAATGGCATTAGCCAATGACTGCTTGGCTAAGTTAATCTCTTGACCCGCCGCTTTTCGCTCTTCCGCAGGCAACTGACCGAGTTGTTTGAGTTGCTCAGTAATCAGGCCAGTTTTGCCTAAATACTGCACACGGATTTGATCAAGGCTGGCCAAATTGCTGGCACTGGAGATTTGCTCGTGGGCAGTACCCATCAGTTCTAGCAAACTTTGCACAATGCTTTCCTTCTAGTGACGATTTTCAGAAAAACAAAAAGCGGGAGAGGCAAAAACCTTCCCCGCTTTTTGTAGTAGTAACAGCCTTGCTTTACAGCAGGATGATTAGGCAGCTAGGGCAGCTTTTGCTTTTTCGGCAAGCTGGCCAAAGGCTGCGATGTCATGCACTGCAAGATCAGCGAGAACTTTACGGTCAACATTGATGTTAGCTTTCTTTAAACCATTCATGAAACGGCTATAAGACAAACCAGACACTCGTGCTGCCGCATTAATCCGGACAATCCACAGAGCGCGGAATTGACGTTTTTTCTGACGGCGATCACGGTAAGCGTATTGACCCGCTTTGATGACTGCTTGATGGGCTACACGATAAGTACGACTACGGGCTCCATAGTAACCTTTCGCCAACTTCATGATTTTCTTGTGACGGGCTCCTGCCTGTACACCACGTTTAACTCTTGCCATCTATCCTGTCCTCCTTAAGCGTACGGCAGCAAACGATTAATCATTGGGGTATCAACCGCAGCAACGCGATTCTCGCCCACGCGTAATTGACGTTTACGCTTAGTCGTTTTCTTAGTGAGGATATGGCGTAAATGGGACTGTTTACGCTTAAACGTACCATTTGCAGCCTTTTTGAAGCGCTTAGCAGCTCCGCTGCTGCTTTTCATCTTAGGCATCTTAGTCTCCTTTAACAGAGGATTAAAAAAACACCCAGCAAGAGTGCCTAACCTTGCTTGGATGACGAAAAGCTTAAAGTTTAACCTTAAGCTTCTAGATTTTCTTTTTCGGGGCCATCACCATGACCATTTGTCGGCCTTCCAACTTAGGAAATTGCTCAACAACACCTAGTTCAGTCAGGTCGGTTTCTACACGCTTGAGTACTTCCATACCCAATTCACGGTGCGCCATTTCACGCCCACGGAAACGAACCGTTACTTTAGCTTTATCACCTTCTTCCAAAAACTCGACCAGCTTTTTCAATTTGATCTTGTAGTCACCCTCATCCGTACCTGGGCGAAACTTAATCTCTTTGACCTGAACTTGTTTTTGCTTTTTGCGTGCAACAGCCGCTTTTTTGCTTTCATCAAAACGGAATTTACCGTAATCCATGATCTTGCAAACTGGTGGCTTGCCAGTGGGAACAATTTCCACTAAATCTAAGCTCGCTTCTTGTGCCATAGCTAAGGCTTCTGCAGTAGCAATAACACCTTTATTTTCGCCATCTGCGTCAATTAATCGAACTTTAGGAATGCGAATATCTTCATTAATACGGTGGTCCAGGTTTATTCCTCCAAATCAATCGTGCTGTGATTCGCGATCTCTGCTAGCAATTTTTGCTGGATTTCAGAAATAGGCATAACCCCAAGGTCTTTACCGGAACGCGTGCGCACTGCAACCGATTGTGTTTCGACTTCACGATCCCCGATTACTAATAAATAAGGGACCCGCTGCATTGTATGTTCGCGGATTTTAAAGCCAATCTTCTCATTTCTCAAGTCTGCAAGGGCGCGAATACCCTGATCTCTCAGTTGTTTTTCTACCGCTTTCACAAATTCAGCCTGATTATCAGTAATATTCAGCACCGCAACTTGCACAGGCGATAACCAAGTGGGAAATTTTCCTTCGTAGTGTTCAATCAAAATACCAATGAAACGCTCGAAAGAACCCAGAATGGCGCGATGGAGCATAACCGGTATTTTGCGTGAACCATCTTCTGCTACATATTGTGCATCTAACCGCGCCGGCATAGAGAAGTCCACTTGTATCGTACCAAGCTGCCAATGTCGACCTAAACAATCCTTCAAAGTGAATTCAATCTTGGGGCCATAAAAAGCGCCTTCACCGGGTTGCTCTTCCCAAGGTAAACCTTTAGCATCCAAAGCATCCGCCAAAGCCTTCTCAGCTTTATCCCAGACCTCATCTGAACCAACGCGCTGCTCAGGACGAGTTGATAATTTATAAATCACATCGGAAAAACCAAAGTCTTTATAAACATCATGCAGGAAATCGATAAAGCTAACGACTTCAGTTTGAATTTGGTCTTCAGTACAGAAAATATGCGCATCATCTTGCACAAAGCCACGAACTCGCATTAGACCATGTAAAGCACCCGAAAATTCATTCCGATGACAAGAGCCAAACTCTGCCAATCGTAAAGGCAAATCACGATAGCTTTTTAAACCTTGATTATAGACTTGAATATGACAAGGGCAATTCATCGGCTTCATGGCGAAGGAGCGTTCTTCCACATCGACCACGAACATATTTTCGCGATATTTACCTGCATGCCCGGAGCGTTCCCACAGAGAGAAATCCACCAATTGCGGAGTTTTAATCTCTTTATAAGCCCGTTCGCGCAAGTTTTTGCGCATATATTGCTCAATAGCTTGATAAATCGTCCAACCTTTCTCATGCCAGAACACTTGACCCGGTGCTTCATCTTGCAGATGGAATAAATCTAATTGGCGGCCAATTTTACGATGATCACGCTTTTCAGCTTCCTCAAGGAAAGTTAAATAAGCTTGCAGATCTTTTTTATTCGCCCAAGCCGTACCATATACTCGCTGCAACATAGCGTTTTTAGCATCACCACGCCAATAAGCACCTGCAGCTTTCATCACTTTGACCGCAGGGATTTTCCCAGTACTTGGTACATGCGGGCCACGGCAAAGATCAATAAAATCGCCTTGTCGATATAAGGACAGAACTTCGCCTGCAGGAATACTCTCGATGATTTCTGCTTTATACAGCTCACCCATATTTTTGAAGAAGCTAATCGCTTCCTCACGAGGCAGGGTGCTACGCTCTACCGGAATGTCCTGACGAATCAATTCCTGCATCCGCTCATCAATCGCGGCTAAATCCTCTGGTGTGAAGGGCTGTGGACTGGCAAAGTCATAATAAAAACCATTTTCGATGGTGGGTCCAATAGTCACTTGTACTTCAGGAAAGAGCTGCTTCACCGCTTGCGCCATCAAATGCGCAGAAGAGTGGCGAATTACCTCCAAACCTTCTGGATCTTTAGCAGTGATAATCGCTAACTGGCTATCTTGAGTGAGGATAAAACTAGTATCCACCAATTGACCGTCGACTTTGCCTGCAAGCGCAGCTTTGGCAAGGCCAGCCCCAATATTAGCAGCAACTTCAGCGACAGAGACAGGATGATCGAAGGAGCGCACACTCCCATCGGGTAGAGTAATGGCAAGCATTATTATTCTCCAGTGGTGATCCATACCAAGGATCACATAGTTTAATTAAAAGCAGGCAGGATACGCAGGTATGCGGTTAGCCGCAAGTTTTATGCCATATTTGGAGTCATTTTACGACTAAGCGTCTGCAAGACAAGCTTAGCGTTTGAACCAACTAACCATGCGCTCACCCACACTGACCTTAGCTCCCTCATAAGGAATCCACTCTGGCTTAAAATACGCACGTTTTTGCTTACTAAACCCCGGACGCCAAGGCTTGGCACCCTCAAAATAGTAATGCGTTAATTGCGACCGACAAGTCAATGTTGGATTAGCTTGCTTAGCACCACCATTTAATAAATTAGCAGCCCAAACTACAGCTTGGCCTTTTTTCATTAAGCCATAACTTGCTTGCATGTTTTGCTCTTTAATTAATTGTGCTATATAAGCCTCATACTGCGGATAATAAAGATAATCTGACTTTAAACCAGCTTGCTCAAAATTAATTTCTGGAAGCTTTTGACTGCCAGAGTATAAAATTAAAGGCCCTTGATCCATACCAATATCTTCGAAAGCAACCCAAACGCCACACATTAAACCAAACGGCTCAGAATTAAAGTGAATCGTATCAGCATGAACCGTTTGCTCAGTACCTTTGTAAAAATTCAAAGTCTGAAAAGGTTTAGGTTGGCGACCGTATAATTCTTTTAGAACTGCTAAAATGGATGGAAACACTGCAATCGACTTAATGCCTTTATCAATTTGCCAGGCATCTTGAATCCGATTGAAATCTGCATACACTGCACCCTCAAATTTTTTACCATCATGCCCCCAATAGGGTGAGAGTCTTTTGCTAATTTTATCTAAAATTTCTTCTGGAAGCTGCGTATCAAAAATCAAATAGCCATCTTCTTTAAATTTATTAACTTGCTCAGCCGATAAAATCATAAATTAATACTTAATTAAGAATCACAAAAAGAGGTTTATAAAAAATTCCTGTCTACTCTAAACGACTCGGAAAGCCCTCAGCGCGCAGATTGGTTTGCAGTACATCTTCTAATAATTTTACAATCTGCGTGGATTGTGCTTGCCCGCCATAAGCTGCTTTACCTTTCACAAAAGTCTGCTGGGTCAAACCTGCCAAGTCCAAAGGTACTCCAAACTCGCGGCCAAAATTGAGGGCAAAACCTAAGTCTTTTAGTGCTAAATCCATCGTGAAGGCAATATCATAGCTCCCATTCAGAATCAGTTGACCTTCAGTTTCATGCACAAAACTATTGCCGCTACTGGCTTGAATCACGGCCCACGCTTGAGCTAAATCTAAACCACCGCGCTTGGCTAGCATTAGAGCCTCGCCATCTGCCACCAAATGTATGAAAGCGAGCATATTAGTGATCACTTTGATGATCGCAGCGCTGCCTAAAGCACCCATATAAAAGATTTATTCCCCATCGCTTCAAAGGCTGGGCGATGTTGTTCAAATAGACTTTGCTCCCCACCTACTATCACGGTAATTTTACCCTGAGCGGCTAAATGTACACCACCGGTTACCGGCGATTCTAGCACTTGCATACCAGCCGCTTGAGCGTGTTGAGCTAAAGCTTGAATGTCATCGCGCCCTAAAGTAGACATTTCTAGCCAATGTAGACCGGGATTCTTCGCAGCAATAAGCTCTTGTAAAACGCTAGCACTCACAACAGGTGAAGGCAGACAAGTCAGTACAGCATCTACTTGTTGGGCTAGTTGGGTTGGACTTGCTGCCCACTTGGCTCCTGAAGCTAAATGACGCTCTGCTAAAGCCGCGTTTTTATCATAAACCGTGAGGTCAAAACCAGCTTGCACTAAACTCGCGGCTAAATGCCCCCCTAAATTACCAAGACCAATGTATCCGTATCTCATTTGTCTACTCATGCTGTAAGTTTGAAGCCTTAACCAATGATCGCTTTAGTTTCTAGAAAGTCGCGCAGCCCCCATTGGGCATATTCACGGCCATTACCTGATTGCTTATAACCACCAAAGGGCGCATATACATCCCATTCAGGATAATTAAGCTGCACTTGCCCTGCTCTCAGTTGGTGAGCCATACGCAATGCTCGCTCACGATTAGTACTGGAAATATAAGCGGATAAACCATAAGAGCTATCATTTGCTTTCTCAATTAACTCCTGCTCGCTATCATACGGAATCATAACTAACACAGGGCCAAAAATCTCTTCACGCGCGATGCGCATCTGCTGGTGAACATTTGTAAAAATAGTGATCTGTACATAATGGCCTTGAGCCAACTCTGCACGCAGATGGCTTGGTTTGCCCAAACCACCACAGATCAGACTTGCACCTTCGTCTATACCCGCTTGGATCAAGGCTTGGATACGCTCGTATTGAGCTTGACTAATCACTGGTCCTACATTCGTGTTTGGGTCTTGAGGATCACCAACGACTAAACTTGCTGCCGTGGTTTTAGCAATCTCTATAGCCTGTTGGTAGTGAGCGCGTGGCAGATACATGCGCGTCGGTGCATCACAAGATTGGCCACTATTACTCATACACAACAATACACCTTGTTGAACCGCTTGCTCCAAGTCAGCATCCTCCAAAATAAGATTGGGTGATTTGCCACCTAACTCTAGAGTCACACGTTTAATTGTATCTGCAGCCGCCTTGGTAATCGCTTTGCCCGCACGTGTAGAGCCAGTGAATGAGATCATATCCACCTGTGGATGCTTGGATAATGCCTGCCCTACACCTTCACCATCACCGTGCAGCAAATTAAAAACACCGGCCGGTAAGTCTGTAGACTGTATAAGTTCGGCAAATAAATTCGCACTGAGCGGCGCTAATTCACTAGGCTTAATCACTAAGGTACATCCGGCTGCTAAGGCTGGAATTACCTTAACCACTAACTGATTCATCGGCCAATTCCAAGGCGTAATCAGCCCGACAACGCCAATCGGCTCATGCACAATCTGCGAAGCACTATAAGGATACTCAAAAGCAAATTCACGCAAAGCTTGCAGATGTGAATCAAAATGCGCTAACCCCGAAGCGGCTTGTGCATGCAAAGCAAATGCTTGCGGTGCACCCATTTCTAGACTAATAGCTGTGGCGATCTCTTCTAAGCGCCCTGCATAAGCCGCTCGTAATTGTTCTAAATAGTGAATACGTTGCTCAAGGCTAGTTTGCGAGTATGTTTTAAAAGCTTCAACTGCAGCAGATACAGCTAAATCAAGATCGGCCTCTGTGCCTAACACAACTTGAGCAATCATTTGAGCATTCGCTGGATTTTTAAGACTGAGCGATGAACCTGTAGGACGAATCCATTGCCCATTAATATAAGAAAGCAGGGTCTGCATCTAAGCTCTCCACATATGCATTTAGCGATAGAGTGGAAGCTTGAGACGGAAAATGCAATGGATTTAGTAAATGAGCTTAACGCGCTGGACTTCAACGCTAAGTAGTGTTTACGGCTTGAGTGAGAACCTTTGGAGGATTTCGCTACATTGGTGGCTGAGCACGCTGGTAAAGGCAATGCTGGAAGGGTGTCAAACGAGTAATAAGTGAGCAGAACTGGGTTTATGTGGGGTTGAGGCGTGCCCCTAAGTCCATGAGCCAGCACTATCAAAATAACAAAGGACTTTTAAGTTATACCCCCAGCAGCCTTAGTAAACTCACTGGCTAGATTAGGTGTTTTTGAGGGCTGCTTCGGCGGTTTTCTAAATTCAATGGTGAGGTAAAACTATTGAGCTGATCGAGTTTAAGCTTGGTCTAGCATCTCAGAACCCACTCTCTCCATTTTGAACCCAGCAACAAATGTATTAAACTTAGGCAACTCACACCTCCGGCCTTGCTGTTTATGTCCAACCATTTAGACCTTGCTCTAGAACGTATTGCAACCTGCCGCCAAACCCAAAGCCCTAGCTTGGATTTAACTAATCTTTTAATTAAAGAATTACCAACCGCAGTTTTTGAACTAGTTTGGCTAGAAGAGTTGAATTTTTCGATCCAAATACAACGCTTTGGTTGGTTGAGGGGTTTTATTCATGTCATTCCTAACGAAATTAAACAGTTAACGCAGTTAAAGCGCTTAATCTTCAATAAGCAAAGAATCACCGATTTAAGCCCCTTGCAGGGCTTGAAGCAATTACAATCGCTCTCTTGCGGTGGTAACAAGATCAGCGATTTAACACCCGTAGCCGGGCTGTCCCAATTACAATCGCTCTCTTGCTGGCAAAATCAGATCAGCGATTTAACACCCGTAGCCGGGCTGTCCCAATTACAATCGCTCTCTTGCTGGCAAAATCAGATCAGCGATTTAACACCCGTAGCCGGGCTGTCCCAATTACAATCGCTCTCTTGCTGGCAAAATCAGATCAGCGATTTAACACCCGTAGCCGGGCTGTCTCAATTACAATCGCTCGATTGCGGTGATAACAAGATCAGCGATTTAAGCTCAATACCCATCTTACCAAGCCTGATAGAATTAAATATTAGCAAGCTAAAAGTCGATGATCTCTTGTTTTTTGGCGAAGCTAATTTTCCTTATTTATCAAAAATAACTTGCCTACAAAGTACGATAAAAAACGCCGACACACTACCAACTCTACTAGAAGAACGTGAAAGAAAGCTCTACTTAGCAGGTAGCCATATTAATCATATACCTAGTGTGCTATTAGGGCGTGAGCATGAGGACTGTTATGAAAATTTAGTTCGTTATTATCAAGCGCTAGAGCAAGGTTTTGAGTGGCGACGCCAATTAAAAATTCAGTTAATTGGTAATGGCCGCGTGGGGAAAAGTAGCCTAGCTTATGCCTTAAAACATCAAAAACCTGCACCTGCGCAGATGGAATCCACGCATGGCATCCTCATTGAAGCATGGCCACACATTCAACAAGACACTGGTGATGAAATTACTTGGCAAGTCTGGGATTTTGGTGGCCAAGAAATCTATCATGCCACCCACCGCTTATTTTTAAGTGACGATTGCGTCTATTTACTCGTCTGGGCTGAAGACACCGAGGAACAACCGGAGGAAATCAATCACCCTGTCAGTTATTGGTTAGAGGCCATTCACGATATAGCGCCGCATAGCCCAGTGATTCTAGTAAAAAATCAAATTGATCGTGCTGATAAGTTGCCAGCCGCACCTTCAGACTTAACCCTGCAAATGCTCGGAGCTGATCAAATTCGCCAAGCTGTAAAAGTTTCTGCTTTGCAATATAAAAATATCAATAGCCTTAAAGGCACGATTCAAGACGTCATTGAGGAACTAAAAGATCGAGTTTATTTACAATTGCCCAAGGCTTGGTTGGCTGTTGAAGCAGCCATTAACACCCTTAAGCAAACAGAGAAAACCATAAGTTTTGAGCAATTTGAGCAGCTTTGCCAAGCTCAGCAGATTGATTATGCTGAATGGTTTGTCGATTACCTACACAAAACAGGCATGCTTTTTTATCAACCAGGCGCTTTCCAAAATCAAATTATCCTCGATCAGAACTGGATTATCGAGGCAGTCTACAAAGTATTCGACCGTAAAGCCGCCTATCGCAATATTTTAATTAAACACAATGGTAAATTATTAGGCGCAGAAACGGGTTTAATTTGGCCAGAAGCGACTGAACAAGAACGTGAAATTTATTTAGGTTTCATGCGTGATTGTCACATTTGCTATGAAGTAAACACAGAATGGGACACGCCCTTTGTAGAGCGGGAATATATTATTCCTGCTTTCCTACCCCAACAATGCCTGCATCAAGTCACTTGGGGAGCAATGCAAGACAAGGATTGGCACTATGTGGTTCATTACCCTTTCCTACATCGGAGCATTATTGAACGCTTGATTGTGCGTTTAGGTGAGACTTATAAAGATCAATCGAGCCCTTGGTATCAAGGCATTTATTGCCATACCGAATGGGGACAGATTTTATTAGTCTGTCACTTACAAGATAAAACCCTATCCAACCAAGGTTGCTTACAGTTTAGTTTACGCGGTGCATCACTCGAGCAGCTATTACATGCCTTGCGTAAACTCGTCAAAGAAGTTAGCCCGCATAATCGTTATAGCGAGTCTTTGCAAAAGGGGCTTCGTGACCAGCCCACCCCCTTATCAGAATTTCAGGAAGAAGAAACCATGAGTTCTCGTCTCGATGCAGCCCCAGCGAAGCAAGCGATTCAAGTATTTATCTCTTATTCTAAAGAAGATAAAGAGCACCGCGTGGAACTGGAAAAACGCCTAAAACTCATTAGCCGCCAATTCAAGGTTAAGGCATGGACGGATGCGCAATTAATGGCCGGAGGCTTGGTCCATGAAGATATTAAAAAAGAACTGGTTAACGCGGATGTTGTGTTGTTGCTGATCAGCCGTAATTTTCTATTAACCGACTATTGTTATGAGGTAGAGCTACCTGTAGCGCTAGAGCGCTATCATGCTAAGAAAAATGTTGTAATACCCATTATTGTTGGCTCCACCCCTGATTGGACCGAGCAAACTATTAATGGATTTAAGCTAGGCAATATCACAGCACTACCGACCAAAGGAGTGCCTTTGAAAAAATGGGGCAAGGGCAAGCAAGAAGATTTTTGGGATGAGGTGCAGGTAGGTATTAAAAACCGTGTTGTACACTTGCTGGAAAGCTGAGCTAGTCCATTAGCCAACAACCAGATGAGTCCAACCTCAAAAGGAATTAAACGTGAGTGAAACAGAAAAGCAATTGAGTATTGATGCAGGTAGGTTAAAGCACCTAGAGATGCTACAACAAGTAATTGCGCGCATGGCCAATAACTCTTTTCTAGTCAAAGGCTGGAGTATTACCCTCATTTCAGCCCTACTGGCTTTTGCGACCAAAGACAAAATGGCCGCAATGGCTTGGATTGCTTTTTTACCTTTAATAGCCTTTTGGTTATTGGATGCCTTTTTTCTGCATCAAGAGCGCTTGTTTAGAGCTTTATATATTAAGAACAGTCAACCGCCTCTCAATACCCCCAGTGACCTGAGCTTTGACACCAGCACCGTACAAGAACACACCTTGTCTTGGTTTAAGACCATCTTTTCAAAATCCTTGCTAATTTTTCATGGCTTATTAGCCTTTATGATTGTAGCCATCATCGTGTTTGTGCACTAAATCAACAAAACCCAGCAGCGAAGCCATTAGCAACACGCTAGCGTTTATTATTACAGAGGGTGGGCAGCGTAAACTGTCCACAAAATCACAGCCGCAAAATATTCAACCAACCCTGCACCACCGCCACCACTACTAGCAAGGCAAACATCCCACCCATATCCCCAAACAGCCACGTTAAAGGCTGATAAACCAAACAAGAGACAAAAGTCAGGATGATCAATTTGGATAACATAATAACTGCCTAAGCTTGAGCGGGAGGCGGGCGTTATTGTTGACGCTGAATAGAACAATTGGCAATTTAATAAAAGGTCATCTACACCAGAGCCTATCAATAAGCTAAAACTGAGATTCTTTAATATCTCAAATTGAGTTATGATCTACTAACGATCTATGGAATACAGCAGGCATGCACATCATCACCCGCAAGCGCATTATTCAAGCAGCTACCCTGCATAAAGATTGCGCGACTGCCTTGATTGGGTGGTATCAGACTATGAAATCAGCAAGCTTCGCTAATTTCTCAGAGTTAAAAGCCTCGTTTAATACTGTGGATAAAGTAGAACATCTCTTCGTCTTTGATATCGGTGGTAATAAACTAAGGTTGATTGCTGCTATCCATTTCAATACGGGCAAGGTGTTTATTCGTGAAATATTGACCCATAGCGAGTATGACAAAGGAAAATGGAAGGAGTAGAGCATGGGAATCATGATTAATACCGTGTTAGAGCATTGGCAATACGTAGCTCCTGCACTCACAGCACCACAAACAGAGGCTGATCACGAGGCATTAGTAGAAGCTTTGGATGCCGTATTAGATGCTGGTGGAGCGGACGAAACACATCCCCTAGCCTCTTTGGCTGACCGGATGGGTGATCTAATCGCACAGTATGAAGACGAGCATCTGCCTGCAATTCCAGCAACTGGCGTGGATGCCATCAAGTTTCTAATGGAAAGCCATGGATTAGATCAAGGCGACTTGCCCGAAGTGGCGAGCCAAGGTGTTATGTCTGAACTATTGCGAGGTAAGCGAGAGCTAAACTTGCGCCAAATTAAAGCCTTGGCTACCCGCTTCAAGGTACCGGTGAGTGTTTTTGTTGGCTGAGGGTGCTTATAGATCCTATTAGTTTAATCACTCTCTAACCCTGCAAGGCACACAGTCTACCGACACACTAAAGCCACTACTCGCTGATAGTGTGAGACTCACATCTTTAGCGACCCACACTTGTGCATCAATATCACTAAGCTCTTCGTGACCAGAGCCAAGCTTATGTTGCTTACCCCTAGAAGAGCCCCAACCTTTCATGATTTACGCGCTTCAGGGATTTGGTTAGATGAACAAGCAGGCTTTGATGATGTGTATATTTCTGCACTTTCCGGTCATGCGACCCCGCCATGCTAGCCCATTATAAAGAAGGCTATGTCGCTCCAACTCCGAAAAAAGTCAGCGCCAATTT